>Ga0172370_10001126_pt1 | contig 41703 bp, 37 predicted proteins | sample LakKiv5m_FD_114538 | JGI IMG/M metagenome (GOLD analysis project Ga0172370, IMG submission 114538) | Freshwater microbial communities from Kabuno Bay, South-Kivu, Congo - kab_022012_11.5m | ecosystem: Environmental > Aquatic > Freshwater > Lake | place: Democratic Republic of the Congo...
GAAGAAAATATTAGATCTGCCGCTAAGATTAATATAAAAGGTGTTTTAATTCCCAGGCCATGGAATAGCGCAAGATGCACCATCGGAGAATCGCTTAGGCTACTGGAAAATTTATCTGATAGGGCGCTGCCGTGATTAAATTGTCTGATTATGTAATCAGTTTTTTGCAAAAACAAGGCGTAAGGCATGTTTTTCTTTTGCCCGGCGGAGGATGTATGCACCTGGTGGATTCCTTGGGTAAGTCCCGTAAGATTAAGCATATCTGCTGCCTTCATGAGCAGGCAGCGGCAATCGCAGCCGAAGCCCAGGGGCAATATACTAATAACCTGGGGGTGGTTTTAGTAACTACGGGCCCCGGAGGCACGAATACCATAACTGCTGTGGCAGGGGCATGGATTGATTCAACTGCGCTTCTGGTTATATCGGGGCAGGTAAAGCGTTCTGATATGATTAAGAAGAGCAAGCTAAGGCAAATGGGGGTGCAGGAAGTAGATGTAGTTTCAATTGTAAAACCCATCACTAAATACGCAACCACTATATTTGATCCCCGGGAGATTAAGTATCAGCTGGAAAAAGCGGTTTATTTTGCAAAAACAGGCCGTCCCGGGCCGGTGTGGCTCGATATTCCTTTAGATGTCCAGGGGGCTTTGGTAGAAGAAAAACGATTACGCGGATTTAAACCGCCTAAAGCAAAGAAAAAGAATAAAGGATTAGCCAGGCTTGCCAGGAACGTAATTGGTTTGCTTAACAATTCAGAGAGGCCGGTAATCCTGGCGGGAAATGGGGTGAGGATTTCCGGGGCTTTAAAAGATTTCCTCAAACTTATAAGGATACTGAATATACCGGTCTTGACTACCTGGAAGGCCATAGATTTCCTATCTGAAAACGATAGATTATTTTTCGGAAGGCCTGGCTCAGTAGGGCAGAGGGGAGCGAATTTTATCCAACAGAATTCAGACTTTATTATGACTTTGGGCGCCCGGCTGGATCTTCCCCAAGTAGGATACAGTTACGGCAATTTTGCCCGCCTGGCAAAGAAAGTTATTATTGATATTGACCCCGCGGAAATTAAGAAGCTGAAAATGAATGTTGATCTTTCCGCCAACAGTGATATAAAATCTTTTATTTTAGAATTACTCAGGCAGAGAAAATCACTTAAAATAAAAAGCAGGCCTGAATGGGCAAAAAGATGCTCTGAGTGGAAGAAGAAATATGCGGTGGTTTTGCCTGAATATTCAAGGAGAAAAAAATACGTCAATACTTATTTTCTGGTAGATGTTTTATCTAAATTGATGTCAAAAAACGATTTAATGGTCCCCGGAAGCTCGGGTTCCTGTAGCGAGATACCGATGCAGTCTTTTAAGGTGAAAGAAGACCAACGAATACTTAGTACGCCCGGCTTGGGCTCAATGGGCTTTGGGCTTCCGGCAAGTATAGGCGCATGTTTAGCCAGTGGCAGAAGGCGGACTATTGCTATTATCGGAGATGGTGGATTACAGCATAATATACAAGAGTTAGAAACACTTGCCCGGTTAAAGTTACCTATAAAGATATTTATCTTGAATAATAATGGCTATGCTTCAATAAGGCATACCCAAAAGAGCCATTTTAAAGGCCATTACGTATGTTGTGACCCGGCAAGCGGACTGACCCTTCCTGATACATGCAAGATAGCCGCTGCATACGGGATAAAAAATACAAAAATCTTCAATCACTTAAAGTTAGAGGCCAAAGTAAAGCGGGTTTTAAAAACGAGTGGCCCTGTAATTTGCGAAGTGATGGTCGATCCATATTTACAGACTACACCGAGGCTTTCGTCGCAGGTGCGTCCTGACGGCTCGATAATTTCTAAGCCGATGGAGGACCTTTGGCCATTTTTAGATAGAGAAGAATTCAGGGCAAATATGATTGTAAAGCCCTTGGAGAATTGTCAATAATGAAAATATTAATAACCGGAGGTTCTGGATTTATAGCGAGAAACTTGTCTGAGCAATTAAATAAAGAATATACGGTTGTTTCTCTTAACAGCAAGGAACTTAACCTCCTGGATTCTTTAAAAGTTTTTGATTGTATAAAAAGCAACCGGTTCGATGCGGTGATTCATACTGCTACTTACGATGCTGCGCCAAAGCATTCCACAAAAGACCCTGCAAAAGTTTTAGAATATAATTTAAGGATGTTTTTTAACGTCGCCAGGTGCAAGGATTATTTTGGGAAAATGATTTATTTTGGCTCAGGTGCAGAGTTCGCACGCGAGAATTGGACCCCTAGGATGAAAGAGGATTATTTTGACCAATACGTTCCGACCGACCAATACGGGTTTTCAAAGTATATTATGAATAAGCATGCGCAGTTAAACAAAAATATATATAACCTCAGGCTTTTTGCCGTGTTTGGTAAATACGAAGACTGGAGAGTCCGTTTTATTTCAAATGCCTGTGCTTGCGCGACCTTAGGCTTGCCTATAGCTATTAATCAGAATAGATTTTTTGATTTTTTGTATATCAATGACTTAATTAAAATCATCCAATGGTTTATTGATAATAGGCCTCAAAGGAGCACCTATAATGTCTGCACGGGTTCGGTTATTGATTTTAAAACTATAGCTGAAAAAATTATTAAAATTTCCGGTAAAAATCTCAGTATTATGATTAAAACCGAAGAGTTAGGCAGGGAATATAGCGGAGATAACACTTTGCTTTTGAGTGAATTAAATGGCCCCAGGTTTACTCCGATCGATGAATCGATTAAGACTCTGTATGGTTGGTTTGAAAAGAATAAAGATAGTATTGAAATAGATAAATTAAAACATTAAGGGGATAAATAATGAAAATATTATTCGTCAGGAATTGCTGTACCTTAATGTCTCATTCTCATATTGGATTTGGAATGGGGATTGTCGCAACAATAGCCCATAAAGCCGGTCATGACGTTAAAGTAGTAGATAATAATACCCTCTACAGATTTTATAGAGATAAAGACATATTTAGGGTTTTAAAATCATACAAACCGGATGTTTTAGCTTATTGCATAACAATCCATAATGCGTATGCAACTTATCGGCAAATTGCGCAATTTAAAGTAGCGTTCCCAAAGCTCATGATCATTGCGGGCGGAGTGCATATGAAGCAGGCTTTTTGTGAAGCTTTGCGCCATGGGGTCGATGTGGTAGTTAACAGGGAAGGAGAAAAAGTAATTCTGCCGCTTTTAAGACACTTGGAAGAACGGGGAAAAGAAAGATTAAAAGAACAGCTAGAATCGGTTCCCGGAGTTTCATTTATAGAGAAAGACGGAAACTTTCACCTTGCAAAAGAGTTTCCCTCTTTAGAAAACTTAGATGAAGTACCCGTTGTAGATTACGAGCTTTTTAATATTAAGGATTTTATTAAAACAAGAAACGAGCCCGGAGTGTTCATTTTGACAGGCCAGAGAGGTTGCCCTTTTAGGTGTACTTTCTGCTCTGATGAATTCCAGAGGGCTGATACCAGGGCTGCTTCGGCAGACTGGTTATTCAAAAATGTGTCTAATGTATACGAAAAATACAAGGTTGGTTATTTGGTAATCGGAGATAATAATTTTACTTTATCACGCCAAAGAGCCGTTGAATTTTGTGAAAAAATCATTAAATCCGGCCTGGGTAAGAAAATTGCAATTTCCTGCCAGTCAAGTACTCGTTTTCCTATAGATGAGGAGCTTATTTCTTTAATGAAAAAAGCAGGTTTTTGCAGGATTAATTTTGGGTTAGAACGGTTGACCCCGTATTCGCTTAAACTGATAAATAAAGAACAGCCTCTGGAGCGGGTCAATAGAGATATTGCATTAGTTGCCAAATATGGAATAGACCCGGCTATTTTTATGATGATCGGGTTTCCTTTTGAAACCAAGGAACTGTTACAAGAAGAGAAAAAATTGTTCTTGGGGCTAAAAAAGTATTCTAGAAAATTATTCCTTTCAATATTGTGTCCTACTCCCGGCACCATCTATTATGATAATAACCCTAAGATCAAAGAATGGTATTTAAACAAGAAGGAATCTCTGATGTTGAGCGCCTATTTTACGAATGTCTTAGATATGCATACATCTCACACGATTAAAAAGAATTTTTTTGATTTTTCTTCTGATATACAACAGTCGCTTATGGATTATTATTTGTTTTTTAAAAAACTTAACTATGGCACTGTCTTTACCAAAAGAAATTTCATTTTATCTTTTTGCCTTAAGCTTGATTTTTTGATAGCAAAGCTATCTCAAACAGCTTTCGCCGTATCCCCTTTGTTAGAATTCATTCTTTTTGACCGGTTAAAAGCGATTAGATTTTATTGGGGAAGCTATTTCTTCGGCCGTAGCGTATTTAATAAAGATTAGTTTACAACTTATAATTGTTTAGACTATGACAGTTACCAAATGCAGGGTGTGCGCCACTAAATTTTTCACAAGACCTTTGCTTAAGTATAGAAATATGCCTAAGTCCGCTCAATTTTTACCCGGCAAAAAGGCGCTTAAAAGCGACAAGGGAGTTAATCTGAATGTCTACCAGTGTTCTGGCTGCGGTTTGGTGCAACTTAACAATAAGCCTGTTTTTTATTATAGGGAAGTTATACGCGCTGCATCTGTCTCCAGGGAAATGGAAAATTTCCGGATGAAACAGTTTCGTAATTTCCTAAATCAGTTTTCGCTTCAAAATAAGAAGGTTATTGAAATAGGCTGTGGCCGCGGGGAGTACCTATGCCTTATGAAGCGATGCGGTGCAGATGCGTATGGGTTGGAATATTCAACAAGTTCGGTTAAATATTGTGTCAAAAATGGCTTAAAGGTTTCAGAGGGTTTTATCGCAAGAGGCGCGCAAAAGATAGAAGATGCACCATTTGATGCCTTTTTTATGCTGAATTTCCTTGAGCACTTGCCTGACCCAAATTCTACATTGAAAGGGATCTGGAATAGCCTGCGAAGCAATGCCGTAGGGATTATTGAGGTGCCAAATTTCGATATGATTTTACGCAAGAAACTTTTTTCTGAATTCACGAGCGACCACCTGCTTTATTTTACTAAAGAAACGCTAAATACAATCCTGAGGATGAATGGATTCGATATTATTGACTGCAGGGTAGTGTGGCATGATTATATAATTTCTGCCGTTGTAAAAAAAAGGATAAAATTGGATATCTCGCTTTTTTATAAACACCAGGAGAAGATCAAGAATCAAGTCGATGCTTATATTAGCCGTTTTAAAGATAAAAAAGTAGCAATCTGGGGAGCGGGGCATCAGGCGTTAGCGCTCATTTCTTTAGTAAGCTTAGCCGATAAAATAAAGTATGTCGTTGATTCCGCGCCATTTAAACAAGGCAGATATACGACGGCCTCGCATCTGCCTATAGTTTCGCCTGAGGAGCTGATTAAAAATCCCGTTGAAGCAGTAATAGTTATGGCAGCCAGCTATTCTGACGAGGTAGCAAGGATAATACGAAAAAAAATCGGAAAAGATATGAATATTGCCATTATGAGGGATTTTGGCTTAGAAATTTTAAGGCATTAACGATGGAAGATTTGGTAAGTGTCATAGTCCCAATATTCAATAGCGAGAAATATATCCGCTTCTGCCTTGAGAGCATCATTAATCAGACGCATAAAAATATGGAGGTAATGCTTATAAATGACGGTTCAACGGATAACAGCGCAGAGATATGCAATACTTACTCCCGTAGTGACAGCAGGATCAGGGTAATAAACACTAAAAATAACGGCCCAGCCAGCGCAAGGAATGTTGGAATCAAGGAATCAACCGGCGATTTTATATTTTTTATTGATTCCGATGATTTCTTGGAAACTAATGCAATAAATTTGTTAATTGAAAGCTTTAAGCAACACAGGGCCGACATAATAGTAGGGGGTTTTAACAAAATAAAAAATGGAAATTCTACCTATGGAGATAATGGGTTTTTCCCGGAGAGCAAGCTGTTAACAAAAAAAGAAATCATCGATTATGCAATGTGTTATTTAAGAAAACCTAACAGGTTCCCATTGTTTGCTCACTCCTGGGGAATGTTATTTAAGTCGACGGTAATAAAAAATAATAATATCTTATTTAATCCGGATCTTCGCACATTTGAAGACGTAGCTTTTAATTTTGATTATTTAAGATATGCGAAAGACTTATATTTTTTGAAGACGGCCTTATATAACCATTTACTGCACGATAATTATGCTTCGGCAACGATGAAGGTGGGGGCTAATCCCAAGAGCTTATTTGGATATAAACAGGCTGTCGCTAACATCGGAGAATTTCTTAAATATTGTAATTCTGATGCAGACATTGAAAGAGAGGTTGGCCATGCGGATATTTGCTTGACGATTATCCAGATGGTCCGCACCTGCGGGCAGATCGATAAGTCTAACAAAAAAAATATTTATTGGCTTATTCGTGAAATAATTTTCGACCCGGACGTCAGAAAGAACTTAAAATTTTATAATCCTACAAAAGGAGACAGCAGGATAATTCCGATATTGATGAAACTAAGGCTTGTCTGGCCGGTTATATTTGTCTGTATGTATAAAGCCCGCAAGAGATATAGGAAATAGGCGCTATAGGTGACTACTATCAATAATTCATTAGATCGCGAAACGATAGAACATATTATGAACGATGAAAGCCCGGTTATAATATTCGGCGCAGGGATAGTTGGTGAAGTGTTATTGCGCGCTTGCCGCGAAAAGGGAATTAAAGTTGAGTGTTTTTGCGATAATAATATTAACAAAACCCAATTCCCTATATGCGATACCAAGGTTGTATATGCCCCAAGATTAAAAGAAAGTTATAATGACGCAACTTTCTTGATATCTGCCGCTGATATTAAGGACGTAGTTGACCAGCTGCGCTTGCTGGGGTACTCAAAATGGTCTGCGGCCAGTTTGTTATTAAGGGATTTTAACCCGTCCGTATTTAATTTTAACGCCCCGGCTGACTTTGTGGAATATGCAGTCAGCACCTGCCTTTTATGCCAGGACAGTTATTTAAACCCCGATAAACTTTTTTACAGAAGTGTCGATATTATTATTACTGAGCGATGTTCATTGAAATGCAGGGATTGCTCTAACCTTATGCAGTATTACAAACAGCCTAAAGATTGCGATATTAATGATTTGATGCAAGACGTTGATGCGTTTTGTTATTTTATGGATGGGGTTAATGAATTCCGCGTTATCGGCGGTGAGCCATTTATGAACAGGGAGTTTCACTTAATAATTAAGAAGTTAATTGAAGAGCCCAAGGTGCGCAAGGTCGTCATTTATACGAATGGGACGATAGTGCCTGGCGAGGATCAAATAAGACAGTTAAAAAACAACAAGGTGCTGGTTATTATTACGGATTACGGAAAACTATCAAAGAGAGTTGACGATTTGACTTGCGTGTTAGAGCGTAACAATATAGCGTTCTATGCGATAAAAGCTAAAGGCTGGACCGATTGCGCCAAAATATCCCGGCATTACCGCACTGTAGAGCAGCAAAAAGAATTGTTCAGGAGGTGTTGCGCTAAAAATACCGTTAATCTGACAAACGGGAGGTTGTATAGGTGTCCCTTTTCTGCTAATGCAGCCAGGCTTTGCGCTATCCCGGAAAACGAGAGGGATTATATAGACATTGTCCGGGAACGCCAAGAAATCGTAGATATCGGCGAAACGAAGAAGAAAATCAGGGCATTTCTATTAGAAAAAGATTTTCTTCGGGCCTGCGATTACTGTAACGGAAGGCCTTTTGAAGCTGCCGAAATATTACCGGCTGAGCAGATAAAAAAACCATTGGAATATGAAAAATATTAGTAAGCCAATTAGAAAACCAATAAGATGCGGGAATAACAATCATATATCAGGCATTATAAGTTCGTTAGAGCTTTTGATCGGGGATCCTTCAAGGGGCCTGCCTTTGGAAGCGTTCCTTTTTATAAGTAAGGTCACTCCGGTTATCAATGTGGATTTACTGATTAAAAATAATTGTAATCATACATTACTTGCCTGGAGGGATGACGGTTATTATCCTGCCAGCTGGCATATTCCCGGAGGGGTTGTCAGATATAAGGAGACCCTTTCGGATAGGATTAAGGCCGTTGCCGCAAATGAGCTTGGGACGAGGGTAAAGTTTGAAAGGACTCCGCTTGCGATTAATGAGGTTATCCATCCTACCAGAAGAGTCCGCGGCCACTTTATTTCATTATTATACAAGTGCACACTGCTTGAGCCTCCGGATAAGAATATTGAATATGAAAAAGGCAATCCAAGTCCGGGAGAATGGGCATGGCATAAAAAATGTCCCAATAACATAATCCCCGTTCACCGGATGTATAAAAAATTTATCTAAAATGAATATTCTTTTGGTATTCCCGCTTAATGAGCCGTACGAAACAATAATAAATGCCGCTAAGACTGCCTGGAAGTCAAAGCTGAATAGATATAAAAATATAAAAAAGTTAGACTGTGCTTACCCGACTGGTTTATTATCAATAGCCGCTTACTTGAAGAAAAATGCCCCAGATATTAGTGTAAGAATATTAGATTTGAATGCCGTACTGAACCAGGTCGCTAAAAGAAAATATGAAATAAAAGAAGGTTTTGAAAACTATAGGTTTGAGGACCTTTTGGAAGAGTCTTTATCACTGCTTGGTAATTTTACGCCGGATATTACGGGGATATCAACACTTTTTTGCAGTAATTATCAGGACTTAAAGCCCCTGGCTTCTTTTTTGAAAAAAAAGTATCGTAACTGCTTAGTAGTTTGCGGCGGGCATTTGGCGTCCGCTATTTATGAACGTATATTTGAAGATGATTTAGAGATAGACGCCGTAGGGTTCGGCGAAGGCGAAATCCCATTCCTTGAACTTGTAAAGGCAGTCTTGTCGGGGAAAGAAAAAGAATATTTATATTTAAGTCCTTCCTGGATAACAAGAGATAAAATAGGGCCTGGCGGAAGATTTATCCCGCAAAATAAGGTTATTACTGATTTAGATGAAATTCCGCCGTTCGACCTTAATATGCTTGTATTTCCAGATGTATATTTTAATTCAACCAAATATTTTTTTGTGATTGAGACCCTGGAAGAAAAAAAGGAAATATTTATTTTTTCGACAAGAGGATGCCCTTATAAGTGCGTATTTTGCGCATCACAGAATGTACATGGAAAAAAAGTAAGGTCTTATAGCGTAGAAAGGATAATGAACGATATTTCATACTATAACCAGAGATATAACGTAACTAGGTTTGTTTTTTATGACGATCATTTTTTAATAAACAAGGAACGCGCTATAGAAATATTAAATTATACCTCAGAGAGGAACTTTGTGGCCGAAATACCTACTCCTGCCTTTTTTTCAATTGACGCAGATATCGCTTCTGCGATGAGACGCGCCGGGATAAAAGAAGTAAATATTACCATTGAAAGCGGAAATGAGAATACCTTAAAGAACATTATGCATAAACCGGGAAACCTAAAACAAGCAAATAAAGCTGTAGAGTTTCTGCATAAAGAGGGCATTATTGTAGTTTCCAATATTTTAATCGGTTTACCCGGCGAAACAAAAGAGTCTATCGAGAGCGGATTGGAATATTTGCTCACGACGAATATTAATTGGTTTCAGTGTTTTGTTGTTGCGCCGCTGCCCGGAAGCGAACTATACGAAATCTGCGAGGAAAATGGCTATTTAGTAACGGACGACGATATTTCTTCGATAGATTATAAAAAATGTTTTATTAAAACCCAGGATCTTACCCCGGAATATATTGAAAAAAAGGCGTATGAGATGAACTTAGTACTCAATTTTGTAAACAATTACGACTTGCGCACAGAAAATTATAAAACTGCGTTGATGTTTTTTGAGAGAATAATAAATGCCGTAATTGATACACACGCCTTCGCATATTATTTTGCCGCAAAATGCTGTAAAAAACTAAATCTCGATTATAAATACATAGCGTATAAGGCAAAATACGATGAAATGATAGAAAGATACCCGTTTTGGAAGGAATATGCATCCCAATTTAATTTGAGGTATCTTGATTAGGAGATAGGTATTATGTCGGCTCAACGAAAATTAAAAATAGAAGAAACAGAAAAGCGCAACCTGCTAAAAAAAGCAAAACCGTACGTTTACGAAAAAATTATAAAATATGATGCAAAGATCAAAAAGGGAGAGAGCATTGCTATACTCCAGTTTCAGTACGATTATGTGTGTAATTTCCGTTGTCAGCATTGCGACATAACTAAATTGCAAGGTAAAAAGAACGCCAGGTTTTTTACGATAAGTGACGTAAAGGAGCTTTCGCGTCAGGCTGATCAGATGGGCTTGGCGCATATTGTGATTACAGGAGGAGAGCCGTTACTCTTCCCGGATCTTGACGATGTTGTTAAGGCCATTGACCCCACAAAGTTCTATATTACTTCAGACAGTAACGGGTGGTTTTTGGATGAGAAAATGGCAAGACATTTAAAAAGCATCGGTGTTGATAAAATCCAATTGAGCCTTGACAGCCTTTCTTCAACCGAACACGATGAATTTAGGCGCAAGACCGGTTCTCATGAAAGGGCGATGAGAGCTATTGATGCATCCTTGGCTGCCGGATTAAACATAATTTTAGCAACTGTAGTTACAAAACAGAGGGTCAGGTCACAAGAGTTCATTGATTTTTTGGAATTTGCCAAAAACAAAGGAGTGGGTGTATTTGTTACTTATGCGAAACCCGTTGGGGAGTGGGAAGGTAATTACGATGTACTTATCAGCCGTGACGATATGGATTACTTAAGAGGCTTGGAAAAAAAATACAACGTTTTTACCCACCTGACCCCTTCATACGGGCTTAATCTAGGTTGTATTGCCGTAAAGAGGATGGTATCTATTACGAAATATGGAGATATAATGCCTTGCCCTTATATTCATGTTTCGCTTGGAAACTTTTTTGAAGAACCATTGAAAGATATTATTGAAAGAGGAATGAGGATTAAATTTTTCGGTCAATACGTAGATACCTGCCTCATTGCCGAAGACAGAAAATTTATTAACGATTATGAGGCAGGGAAAATCTTTGGCAGGTCTTTACCGGTGCCGTATACAGAAGTATTTACAAAAGAGGATTTTTTAGATAAGGAATGAATTTTATGGAAAAAATGCGCAAGAAAATTCTCCAAAAGGTTAAAGAATTTTATCGTAACAGCAAGCGTAAGAAACATTTTATCCCGGGGAAGAGCGTAGTAAATTATGCCGGTCGCGTCTATAATGAAAAAGAATTGATAAACCTGGTAGATTCATCGCTTGATTTTTGGCTTACTGCGGGAAGATATGCAAAGGAATTTGAAGAAAAGTTTGCCGAGTTTTTAGGAGTAAAGTATTGCCTTTTGGTAAATTCAGGCTCATCAGCTAATCTTCTGGCGGTTTCCGCCTTAACCTCTCCATTGCTTAAAGAAAGAAGGTTAAAGGCTGGCGATGAGGTTTTAACCGTTGCCTGCGGATTCCCCACAACAGTAAATCCGATTATCCAGAATAACCTGATACCAGTCTTTGTTGATATTGATTTAAACAGTTACAATATAGACGCAAATAAAATTGAGGACGCAATAAGTAAAAAGACTAAAGCAATCTTTATTGCACATACCCTGGGCAATCCGGCTGATTTAGAGTCAATTATGCATTTGACGCGAAAATATAAATTATGGTTCATTGAGGATAACTGTGATTCCTTAGGCTCTAAATATAATGGAAGATTAATCGGCACATTCGGGCAAATCTCAACCTGTAGTTTTTTTGCTGCTCACCATATGACCATGGGGGAGGGGGGAGCGGTTATAACCGATAACCCTCTACTAAAACGAATTGTGATGTCTCTGCGAGACTGGGGAAGGGATTGTCATTGTAGTCCGGGATATGATAACACCTGTGGAAAAAGGTTTGCTCTTAAATTTAGTAAGCTGCCTTTTGGTTATGACCATAAATATATTTATTCTCATATTGGATATAATTTAAAGACAACAGAGATGCAGGCGGCAATCGGTGTAGCGCAGTTAAAGAAATTACCCGGTTTCATAGCGGCGCGTAAGAAAAATTTTAAATACTTATTGAACTGTTTTAAGAAATACGATGAATTTTTGTTTTTACCTAAGGCATCGCCTCATTCAGACCCCAGCTGGTTCGGGTTCCCTTTATTAGTGAAAGAAAAATCACCATTTAGCCGCGCTGATATAGTAAGTTATCTAGAACACCATAAAATTGCAACCAGGATGCTTTTTGGCGGCAACCTGACTAAACAACCTGCCTATAAAGGCGTAAAATACAGGGTATTTGGGGATTTAAAAAATACGGATTTGGTGATGAACAATCTTTTCTGGATCGGGGTTTACCCGGGCATGACTGCTCCGATGTTGAATTATATAAATAAAACAGTGGAAAGCTTCTTTAAAAAAATGGAGCCCCCTCGGGCTTTAGCCCGAGGTTCCTTGTCGTCACCTTTCAGGCGGAATACTCAAGCGGCCACAACTTATCTGCGCCCTAAAGGGTGCAGTTTTTAGGCCGCGGAGTATAAAAAAATGAAATTAACCATTATTATTGGCTGCTATAACGAGAAAGCTACGATCTCGAGGGCAATTGAAGAGGCCAAATCGATTAACATTGATAAAGAGATAATAGTCATCGATAATTGTTCGACGGACGGGACAAGAGAAATATTGGGAGAATTGAAAAATGATAAATCGTTGCAAATTATTTTCCATCCAAAGAATTTTGGGGCTGGCTATACGGGATGTGAAGGAATAATTGTCGCCAAAGGAGACTATCTTTATGGGCCGGGAGCTGACTTGGAATACAAAATGTCAGACGTCTATAGAATGGTTGAAAAAATTGAGAGTGAAAAATTAGATGGTGTTTTTGGCTCAAGGCTGGCTGATAAAAAGGGGATTTCCTGGCTAACGCTGTTAAGGGAAAGACCATACTGGTTGGGTACAATCATAGCTACTTTTATCGTGAATTTATTCTATAAGAGAAAATTTACAGATGTTTTAGCGACTAAGTTAGTAAGAACCGATATCCTAAGGACTTTACAATGCAAATCATATGGTCAGGCCTTTGAATTTGAAATGGTAAGCAAAATTTGTAAAAGGGGTTATAAGATAGGGGAAGTCCCGGTTTGGTATAAGCCAAGGTCACGGAAAGAAGGGAAAAAATTAAAAGCCCTAGATATGCTTCCCGCTCTTTGGCAGATGTTGAAAGTGAAATTATTTTATTAATATGGTAATGTTAGTGTTATTGAATTCCGTAGCAATAATAAATTCGATTTTGCTGGTAAGGCGTTTTTTTGAATTTAGAACCTTATCAGATTATTTCCTGGCATCCTTCGTAATATTTTTTGCCCAAATTATTTTTATTGAATTACTGTTAGGTAGTATCGGTCAACTTTATGTTGCTAATGTCCTGTTATCTTTTCTAATAATTTTTGTTATATTATCGTTGTTTTTCAAACGAGTTCAAACTGACCAGCTAATAAAGCCTGATATTGAACCTTTTATTAATAGCAAATTGTTGCTTTTAGCCTTTTCTGTATTTACTGCATTTTTTTTGATTAAAACATTCCTGAATTTAGCTAATCCGCCTTACGCTGCTGATAGCGTACAGTATCATCTTGCTTTTCCTGCCACCTGGATTAGGAATCAAAATCTGAATAATCCTCTTTGTCCTTTTGGGGCTATTTTTAGCCCCAATCAGGAGATAATTGAAAACAGCGGTATTTCTTATTTTCCTATTAATGCAGAATTATTTTTTCTCTGGTTGATGTTGCCTTTAAGGAATGCTTTTTTGGCGGATGTCGGCGAAATACCGTTTTATTTAATCGGCATACTGGCCGTTTATTCGATATTGAGAAAGTTTGACGTTGAAAAGAAAACATCGTTATTAGCTGCTTTCCTTTGGGTATTAATCCCAAATATCCTTAAGCAAATAAAGACTGCTTCTCAAATAGACGTAATTTGCGCGTCACTTTTCCTTCTGGTTCTAAATACCCTTTTGCTTTGCAAAGAAAAATTTAATTATAGAAACGCCTTATTTTTTGGTGTTACGGTGGGTATTTTTATCGGAACAAAGATTACTAATATTTTGTGGATGGCGGCGCTTATGCCTCTTGTATTTTATATCTTGTGTCATACAGCGAAAACAAAAAAAATTGGATTATTGAGAGTGCTCGCTATGTTTAGTTGTATTATTTTTATGATTGTTTTATTTGGCGGATTTATGTACATTAAAAATTTTGTTTTCACCGGTAATCCTTTTTTTCCTACGGAATTGGCTATTCTTGGCAAAACAATATTTAAGGGCCTTTCGAATCCGGTTACCTATAAAGAACTATATGCTTCGGGTGATACATTTGATTTATGGAGAATATTTTTTTCTGAAGGCCTGGGGGTGCAGCTGTTGGCTTTGATTTTGCCCGGTATGTTTCTGCCTGTCTTTTTCTTTGGGCATCTAAAGAAGAGAATTCATTTTTTTACCGAGTATTTATTACTTTTCATTACTCCACTTTTAATGCTTTTTTTGTATCATACTTTCATAGGGGTGTACGTAATGCGGTATCTGTTCCCATTGATAAGCTTAGGGATGGTGTCATCAGTCATATTTATTACCAATTTTAAATACGGTAAGATTTATTTTATCTTCATTTCTTTTATATCAATTATTGCTTCGGCATCCGAATTAGCTCACAGGCAAGAACTAATTTACTCTCTTTTGCTATCTTTATTATTTTTTATAGCACTATTTTTTTTCAGGAAGAATTTTTTTCTGATTTACAACAGTCCGGCATTTCCCAAGATTATATTTGCGATAACGATGCTCGCGGCAATAGTGTTGGCATATCTTAATGGTAGATACAACAAAGAAGAATTTATGCGTTATACGCTGAATACCAGCAAGAAAGAAATGTGGCAACTGGATATAGGAAGAAGTTGGAAATGGCTTAACGAGAATACCGGCAACGGAGCGCGAATTGCCTATGCCGGCCGGCAGGAATTTTACCCATTATTCGGAACAAAACTTAAAAATAATGTCCGGTATATATCCGTCAATGAGAGGGAGCCTGATCCTTATAATAAACCGGATGGCTTACTGAGGGCAAAGAAGGATTATCATACATGGAGAAATAACTTAAAGAAAAATAATATAGAATACCTTTTTATTGCGCTTCCTTTCTTTGAGAACAGGGAAGTGGATGATCCGAGTAAATTTACCATTGAAGATGAGTGGGCTCTCGTGCATCCAGAGGAATTTGAATTACTTTACAGTAACTCCTTAGCCAGGATATATAAAATCAAAATTAAGGGGTGATTTATGAAAACAGTTATCCTTTGCGGCGGTAAAGGTACCAGGATGGGTAGAGACTTAGAAGGCCTGCCTAAGGCTTTAATTACCGTCGGAGATAAGCCGATAATCTGGCATATTATGAAATATTATTCCTATTTTGGTTTTAACGAATTTATACTTTGTCTCGGTTATAAAAAAGACAGCATTATAGAACATTTTAGGAAATGCAATGAATTTAAGATTAAGTTTGCCGATACTGGCGCAGAAACCAATACAGGAGAAAGACTCAAGCGCGTGCAGAAGTATATAGATTCGGATTTATTTTTTACTACTTATGGGGATGGGCTTTCGAATGTCAACTTGAGGTCGCTCTTAAAATTTCATCAGGCGCATAAAAAAATTGCTACGATAACCGTAGTGAAGCCCCGTTCAACATTTGGCGTGGTTAGCGTAAACGCTAAAAGCGGCCTCGTTACCCATTTTGAAGAGAAGCCGTTTTTAGACCACTGGATAAATGGTGGTTTTTTTGTCTTTGATAGAGCTATATTTAAATACCTAAGAAACGGAGACATTCTGGAAAGAGATAGTTTTGGCCGGTTGGTTAAGGAGAAGGAATTGGTAGCTTCAAAGCATCACGGCTTTTGGGAGTGTATGGATACGTATAAGGATAACCTCAGGTTAAACGAGCTATGGGCAGCAGGTAATGCACCCTGGCAGTTATGGAAGGCTAAATAGATGGGTAATTTTTGGTTGGGTAAGCGCGTCTTAATTACGGGCGTAAATGGCTTCCTGGGCTCGCATTTAGCAATAGCTCTGCTTAATAAGAAAGCAGATGTTATCGGAATCATAAAAGAAAGGCTTAAGTATTCTTTTTTAGATATAGAGATGCAAAGATTCTTAAAACCAAAAATAAAAATTATAAAATCGGATGTTTCGGATTTAAATGGCCTCCTGAAGGTATTTAATAAGAATAAACCCCAGATATGCCTGCATGTTGCAGCGCAACCAATCGTTGGCATTGCCAATAGATCTCCGCTACATACTTTCAGGGTGAATATAAGGGGGACCTGGAATACATTGGAGGCTGCCCGGGTTTCCGGCACCAAAGCAACGGTGGTGGCTTCCAGCGATAAGGCGTACGGAGGACAGGAGAAATTGCCTTACAAAGAGGATTTTGCCCTTTTGGCCTTAAATCCTTATGATGTTTCCAAGGCCTGCGCAGATATGCTCACCAGGGCTTTTGCTTGCGCTTATAATTTAAATACTGCGGTTACAAGATGCGTTAATATTTACGGTCCGGGAGATTTTACCTACTCCAGGATTATTCCCGGAAGTATCCGTTCGGTTATCTTGAATCAGGATCCGGTGATCTGCCGTAACGATACTTCACTGAGGGATTATATGTATATCGATGATGCCGTGAATGCCTACCTTCGTTTAGCAGAGGCGCTTTATATCCGGCCGGAAGCTATCAGGGGCCAGGCTTTTAATTTCGGCACAGGCAAACCTATCAGCGTACTAAATCTGGTTAAGCTTTTAATCAAACTGTCGGGTAATAGTAAACTTAAGCCCAAGATTATTATTAAAGCTCAAGCCGAAGGTGAAATTAAAAGGCAGTACTTATCTAGCCAGAAGGCGAACAGGGTATTGGGTTGGAAAGCAAAGATCCAATTAGCTGACGGATTAAGTAAGACCTTAGATTGGTATAGAGGTATATGCAGTTAGCTGTCAGTCCCCAGCCAGAAATGCTTAGGTATAGGTAAAGGCATAGAAAAGTCTGGATTGCTAAAATACACGCAAGAAGCTTTCAGCAAAAATCAGCCGGTTACAGCATATCAAAAAGAGCATAAAATACAATTTATAAGTTGTATTTTACTTGACAATACAACATTTATGGTGTATATTTAAACTATGCAAAGGCTAATCAGATGGCAAGATAAAGTCCTGAAAACTATGGCTGGTAAAGCGGATAATTTCGCTCTGGGGGGCGGAACAGCCCTTTCGCGGTCCTATTTTCACCATCGCCAATCATTTGACCTTGACTTTTTTACACTTGACTTTGACAGAAAGCCGATTCTTCAATTGATGAGCTTTATTTCCGCCTCTTTAAATAAAGAATTCAAACTGATGAGCGAGCAAGTTGCTAAGAAAAAGATAAGAATAATGATTTTTTCTATTACACTGGATAAGAATATAATCCTAAAAATTGACTTTATCGAAGATCATATAAGAAGGCTTAAACCGGTAAAACAAATAGATGGTATCCGGGTGCTTGCGCTTGAGGATATTTATTTGCGCAAACTTTATGCTATTGCCGGGACTATAGAAACAATGGATTCAACAGGCCGTGCCATATCGATTGGCGGTAGGCAGGAAGCGAAGGATTTTTTTGATTTATATTTTCTTTCCCATACATTTATGAATTTATCGGATTTTGTTTTTCGGTATTGTGATATGTTTATGCAGGAAGCATTGATCCGTTGGTTCAGGACTTATTCCCGTTTGGATATTAAGACAGGGCTTTTAGAACTAAGCACAAAAAATAAGTTTGATTATCATGCGATGGAGAACCACTTAAAAAACGAAATTGGCCGTTTGCTTGAGAAACAGATCGGCGACATATTATAATAGGAGTTAAAGTGCAAGATTGGCGTTGGGATAGGAAGATATCAGGGAAGCAGGCGATAAAAATTCTAAGCGACCCGGAACACCCGCGTTTTATCGGGTTAGCGAGTTTACTGCTCTCACGTAAAAATGACCCCAGAGAGGTTTTTCGCCGTTATATAAAACCAAAAGTGTTTTGTCGTTATTGGGCGCTCATTAAGAGCAGGATGCGCAAGGATGATTGGAATAACCCGCGTATCGAGTTTTGGCAGGCGGTCTACGAGAAATTATCAGAGAAGTTCCGCGCAAAAGGAACTAATATTTCTTTGAAAGCAAAACCCGCCTTAATAAATGAGTTTTGCCTTGAAATTGGTAAAATGCTTGAAAAGCTTCGTAAAGAAAAAAAATTGACCCAGGAGATGTTATCTAAAAAGTTAAATGTCTCTCAACAGATGATTTCCAGAATTGAGAGCGGCAGAGAGAATGTTTCTTTGCTTACTCTAAAAAAAATTACAGGAGAATTAGGGGTTAAGGCCTATATTAACTTTACGCGTAAATCTGATGGGCAGTTAAAACAGTATGAGTAAAATTGTGACCATCCTGGGTATATCCTGTTTTTATCATGACAGCGCAGCCTGCCTGGTACGTGACGGTGAGGTTATCTCCGCGGCCCAGGAGGAACGCTTTACGCGCAAGAAGCACGATTTTAACTTTCCGGTTAACTCTATAAATTGGTGCCTGAAAAGAGAAAAGATCACTTCTAAAGATCTGGATTTTGTAGTTTTCTATGATAAGCCGTTTATTAAATTTGAGAGGATCTTGGAGGCTTCGCTTTCCTATGCACCTTCCGGAATAAGGCAGTTTGTGCAGGCTATACCGCTTTGGCTCAAACAAAAAATCTGGATTCCGGATTTAATCCAAAAAGAACTGGATTATCCAGGAAAGATTTTATTCACTGGGCATCATGAATCTCACGCAGCAAGCGCTTTTTATCCTTCGCCATTTGCCGAAGCAGCTTTTTTAACCATGGATGGGGTAGGCGAGTGGGATACTGCGAGTTTCGGCATTGGTAAAGATAATAATATAGATATAATGGGGACCTTAAAATTTCCTCATTCCCTGGGTTTATTATATTCGGCTTTTACCTATTATACGGGTTTCAAGGTAAATTCCGGCGAATACAAGCTTATGGGGCTGGCTCCTTACGGCGAACCAAAATACGAAAAGCTCATCCTGGACAACCTTATTGATATCAAAGCAGATGGTTCGTTCAGGTTAAATATGAAATATTTCGGTTTTTGTAATGGAATGCGCATGACCAATTGGGCTTTTGAGAAGTTATTCGGCGGCCGGGCCAGAAAACAGGAGACCAAAATTACCCGGAAGGACATGGATATTGCTGCTTCTATTCAGAAGGTAACTGAGGAGATTATGCTGCGGATGGCAAAGCACGCGTATAAAGTAACCGGTAAAGATAAGCTTTGCCTTGCAGGCGGGGTTGCTTTAAATTGTGTAGGAAACGGCAAAATTTTACGCGAAGGTCCGTTTAAGGATATCTGGATTCAGCCGGCAAGCGGGGATGCAGGCGGAGCGCTGGGGGCTGCGCTTTTGGTTTGGCATAGATATTTAGGCAATAAGCGCCAGGCTGATGAGATAAATGATAAGCAGAGAGGTTCATTCTTGGGCCCGGAATATTCTAATGATGAGATTGAAGAGTTTTTGCTTAATGAGGGGGTGCCTTATAAGAAACTTTCTTATCTGGAGACCGTTGAGCTTATTTCCGATTTAATTATGCAAGGTAAGGTTATTGGTTGGTTTCAAGGTAGATTAGAATTCGGGCCGCGCTCCTTGGGGGCGCGAAGCATCGTCGGCGATGCCCGCAATCCGGATATGCAGTCCAAGATGAATTTAAAGATTAAGTACAGGGAATCATTTAGGCCTTTTGCGCCTACGGTGTTAAGAGAGGATGTTTCAGAATGGTTTGATCTAAGTAGAGAAAGCCCATATATGCTTCTGGTTGCGCCGGTTAAAGAAAATAGAAGGATTAAAGGCGTTTATTCCGATAAGGGTGTTTCTGGTTTTGACAAGTTAAAGCAATTACGCTCGGCAATCCCCGCAGTGACTCACGTAGATTATTCAGCCAGGGTCCAGACTATTAAAAGAGATGACCATAATCTCTATTATGACATGATAAGCGCGTTTAAAAGAAAGACCGGATGCCCGGTAATTATAAATACTTCTTTTAATGTCAGGGGGGAGCCGCTTGTTTGCAGCCCCCAGGATGCCTTCAAGTGTTTCATGCGAACGGAAATGGATTATTTGATTATGGGTTGCCACTTACTGTGTAAAAAAGACCAGAAGCCGCTTGAGAAAGATGTTAACTGGAAGGAAACCTTTGAGTTAGATTAGCTATCAGTCATCAGTCTTCAGCTGTCAGCTTGAAATTTAAAATGCTTGAGCAAAAATTTAGAAAGTTAGAAGTATGGAACAAGGCAATGAATTTTATCGAAGAAATATATAGTATAACTAACAAATTCCCAGTAAATGAAACTTATGGTTTAACTAGCCAATTACGCAGGTCCGCTATTTCCGTAGCTTTGAATATCGCTGAAGGAAGCGGTGCTGGTACTGATAATGAATTTAAGAGGTTTTTAAATATAGCTCTAAGATCGGCGTATGAAGTTATGTGTGCAATTGAAGTAGCTAAAAGGCTTAATTATTGTAATGAAATCGAAACGAATAAATTACTTAAAAGTTGCGATGAAGTTTCTGCAATGTTGACTGGCTTAAGGAAGAAATTAGCAAACTGAAAGCTGACGACTGAAAGCTGATAGCTAATTATGGAAAAACTAAATCTAAGTAAGCAAAACTTGAAGAAATTCGGAATTACGATGTGCGTAGTTTTTCTCGTAATTACCGGCTTGATTAGCCTTAAGCACGGCAATATTTATATACCTACAATAGTAATAGCAGTAGCCTTTTTTACTTTAGGGTTGATCCGCCCGGTTTTGTTGAAGTCGGTATATATAATCTGGATGAAGTTCGCGTTTGGTTTAGCCTGGATAAATACCCGTTTAATCCTTTTTATTATGTTTTATCTGGTTTTTACGCCGATTGGTTTGATTATGAGAATATTCAGAATTGACCTTCTGGATAGAAAAATAGACAAAAACAAAGATTCCTACTGGATTAAAAAAGATAAAAATGATTTTAATCCTTTGGGCTATGAGAAGCAATTCTGATGAACGGAATACGTTCTACGTGATACGAAAAGGGGGTTATTAGATGGGTAAATTGGCGATTTTAAGGGAATTTTGGGAGTTTTTACGCGTAAGGAAAAAGTGGTGGTTGACTCCGATTATCCTTATGCTGCTGTTGCTCGGTATGTTGATCTTTTTCTCGCAGTCTTCAGCAGTGGCGCCGTTTATATATACTTTGTTTTAGTAAGTTTATATTTATTAAATAGTTGAACATAATAAGCAATGGTTAATAAAAACAATATAAAAGAGTTTTATAATGCTGTTTACCGTAAAGGAGATATCCGCGATAATCGGCGCCTCTATGCCTGGATCGTGAAATTATTAAAGCCATTCCCGGGAGCCAGGGTTTTGGATATCGGCTGTGGGGTAGGATGCCTGCTTTATGAAGCCGCTAAAAAGAGGGCAGATGTGTTCGGATTGGATTTATCGCAGGAGGCTTTGAAAAAAGTAAAAAGCCTCATACCTTCTGCGAAAATATGCGTAGCTGACGGTGAGAGGGTTGCTTTTAAGGATAACTCCTTTGATCGAGTAGTGAGTTTAGGGAGTATCGAACATTTTCTTTCGCCTGAATCAGGAATAAGCGAGGCCGCCAGGATTTTAAAGGGGGATGGGGTGGCAATCCTGCTTTTGCCGAATAGTTTTTTCTTAGGAGAGATCCTGAAAGTTGTCCGTACCGGAAAATGCGGCCAACAATGGCAGATTCAGGAAAGATTGCTTACCAGGGAAGAATGGCGATTATTGATCGAAAAAAACGGGTTAAAAGTAGAAAAGATCTACGGGTATAATAAATACCCGGAATTATTCCAGGAAGGGTCATGGAAAATAAAATCCATTTCGAAGTTTATTCGCGTATTCTTGATGCATTATTTTTGCCCGTTGAATCTTTCCTGGGAATTCGTTTATCTCTGCCGAAAGGTAATTTAGGGGGTTAAATATGCTAGATGCATTAACGAGTATATTTACGTTTTTAATCATGAACGCCATCGTGTTTGCCTGCGCAATTTTACTTTCCCTGCAGGTATTCCGATTTACGAGCCTACTCGATAGTCTGATTTGCACTTTCGTATTATATTTAGCGCAGATAATACTTACGGAAACTGCGCTGGGTATTATCGGGGCCTTATACCTTAAGCATGTTATTGCGCTTAACCTTTTTATTCTATTGGTAATTTGGTTAGCCGTCAGAAAGAAGAGGCCGAGTTTTAGCTGGGATAAATTTAATTTGAGTATAGAGCAATTTCCTATAACCGGCGCCGTTTTTTTTATCCTCACCGTCTTAGCCGTATTCGGCACCGTGAAAGTCTTGGTTAACCTGATGAATCCTCCATTCGGCTGGGATTCTTTAAACTACCACTTTACCTTTGCGGTGGAGTGGCTTAAGAACGGTAACCTTGATACGCCGATCACTGTTTTTGACGACCCCAGCCCCAGTTATTATCCGATAAACGGCAGCTTGTTCTACCTTTGGTTGATGCTTCCGCTTAAGAACGTATTTTTTGCCGATCTTGGCCAGGCCCCGTTTTTTATCATGTCTTTGTTATCCGTTTACAATATCTCCCGGAAATTGGATTTAAACAAGGACTATTCTTTTTTTGCCGCGGGCTTATTTTTATTGATCCCTAATTTTTTCAAACAGCTGCAGATTGCCTATGTAGATATTATGGTTGTCGGGTTATTTCTGGCCTGTTTGAATTATTTATTCCTCTTGGCGGAATCCTTTTCCCTGCAGAATATATTAGTTTATAGCGCAAGCCTTGGCTTGCTTATCGGTACTAAAACCATCGGGTTACCTTACGGCTTGCTATTATTACTGCCTTTTATCTATTTAACCTATAAGAATTCAAAAAAGTTTTATTTATTCCTTTTTTCCATGTTACTCATATTTCTTTTAGGGGGATTCAGTTACTTAAGAAATTTCTTAGATACGGCTAACCCGCTTTATCCTCTGCAATTCTCATTATTCGGTAAGAGTATATTTAAAGGGGTAATGGATACCAGTACCTATAGCGCCCGTTTTAAAGCCTCGGATTATAGCCTGGGCAAAATGTTATTCCATGAGGGATTAGGGCTGCAGACAATTTTATTGGTTTTACCTGCGCTATTCCTGGCTTTACCGGTGGCTTTAAGAAAGCAGGGTAAGAGATTAAATTTTTTCACTATTTATTTCCTTGTCCTGCCCTTACTGATCTATTTAGTTTACAGGTTTGTTATTCCGCTGGCTAACCTGCGTTATTTATATGCAATGCTGGCCCTGGGAATTATCCTCGGTTTTTATACGCTAAAAATGGTCGGCACCAGGCGATTCTGGGTAAATACTTTAGTAATAATCTGTGTTTTAGCTTCTGCTGCGGAATTAGCTAAGCGCCAGGAGCTGGTAACCTCAATTATGCTAACTCTAGCTATAACCATATTTGTCAGGCTTAATCCGGGATTGCTTAAGATAAGAAGGCTTATCTTAAGCAAGGGGCTTTGTGTTTTATTCTTTGTCCTGAAGCTTGGTTTATTAACGATTCTATTAGTGTGGTATCAAAATAATGAGTTTCCGCGATACCAGAAAATGGTCAAATATTCCGGATTTTGGCCGGATGCCGCCAAGGCCTGGAATTGGCTAAATGATAATACGGCCGGAAATAATATCGCCTATGCCGGCAGGCCGGTGCCGTTTCCGCTTTACGGTAAAAGCCTGAAGAATAACGTCTATTATGTATCAGTAAATAGAACCGAGCCGGCAAAATTACATTATTTTAAGGGCTCTTTTTACCGCTGGGGTGATGATTTCGCGAGCTTGCACCGTTGCCTGGAGCAAAAGGAAAATTACCGCGGGCAGGCAGATTACGGGATATGGCTTAATAACCTGCAAAAACGAAATATTGATTATCTTTTTATTTATTCTTTGCACCAGACTAAGGAGTTAGATTTTCCTATAGAAGACAAATGGGCGCAAGTTTATCCGGAGGTTTTTATGCCGGTGTTTACGAATAATACCATACATATATATAAGTTAATAGCGGGTAGGTAGCCTGCCTGCCGGCAGGCAGGTAGTTAGTAGGCAGGATTTAGGATGATGGAGAAATAATAATGCTTAGTATAATTATACCAGCGCATAATGAGGAAGAAAACATCGCGGAGACAATTAAAAAGGTAAAGAGCGCCTTAGATTTTCCTTTTGAATTAGTAGTTGTTAATGACCATTCTTGCGATAATACTGCGAATATAGTCGGAAGGTTAGCCCAAGTGTATAAAAATATCAAATTAGTAGAGAATAAGTTTGAAAGAGGATTCGCCAATGCGATCAAGACCGGTTTTCTTAATGCCAGCGGTAATTTGATCTTACCACTAATGGCGGACCTTTGTGATGATTTAGCTACGGTTCCTTTGATGATCGCTAAGATTAAGCATGGCTTTGATATTGTTTGCGGTTCGCGGTATGCAAGAGGCGGAGCCAGGCTGGGCGGTTCAAAGGTCAAGGCAATACTTTCCCGTTTTGGCGGCGTTTCGCTGTATTATTTGCTGGGGATTCCTACTTGCGATATTCCCAACGCTTTCAAAATGTATAAGAAGGAGGTGATTGATAGCGTAGATATTCAGGCTTGCGGTTTTGAGATATCTATGGAAATAACCTTGAGGGCGTTTTATGCGGGTTTTAAAATTTCGGAAGTACCGACTGTCTGGAAAGAAAGGACCAAAGGAAAATCAAGCTTTAAGGTATTTAAACTTTTGCCGAGCTACGCGCGTTTGTACGTTTGGGCGCTATATAGGAGGATCAAGGGATGACAAAGGCTAAACTGGTAACTATATTTGAATTTATCGTTTATTGGTCGATTGTGATTATTCCTTTTTCAGTGGGAATCGCTCCTGGGATGGCGAATGCCTTTATCGGTTTTATGATTGTGTTCTATCTGCTTAAGCAAATCTTAAAGAAGGAAAAACTGCTTTTTGAGACCGCGCTTAGCCTGCCATTTTTCTGTTTTTTGCTAATCGGGTTGATTTCTTTTAAAAATTCCGATTATTTTTCAGCCAGCATGCAAGGCGTATTTAAGTTATTAAAATATGGAGCTATATTTTTAATCTGCGCGCGGGAGATCAAAGATAAAGAGCATGTTAAAAAGATCGTTATTTCTATAGCCGCAGGGATAAGCTTGGTTACTATTGACGGGCTTTGGCAGATGAATTTCGGTAAAGACTTCATAAGGGGTAACGCTATGCAGCAGGCAATCGGCTTACCCAGAGCTACGGCAGCCTTCCCTAATCCCAATGTGATGGGAATATATCTAAGCGCGATATCTCCTCTTATCATCGGCCTCTATTTATTTTATTATCAAGGAAAAGAGAAGCTGATTATATCGGTTGTTTCTCTATTAGCAGTGGTAGGCGCGGGGATCACGCTTTCGCGGGGGACGGGCTTGGGCCTGTATATCGCTATTTTATTTTTAAGTATCGTGCGTAAGAGGAGAATATTGGTTGTATTGTTATTAGCGTTTCTTCTTGTTACGCCTTTTATCCTGCCTAAAGAGATCAAGGGTTGGGCAAAGGAAGTTAACTATAATCCAGCATTCTTAATGCTCAATCAGGACAGGATCAGTATATATAAGAATGCCGGCAATATGGCCAGGCAGCACCCTTTTATCGGCGTGGGGCTTAATACTTTTGTTAGGAATTACGGGAAATATAAATTAGCGGAGGTAGAAAAAGAATGTCCGACCCCTCAGTCAATATACGCACATAATAACTTCTTGCAGATGGCAGGAGAGATGGGTATAACCGGTTTATTGATTTTTTTATGGTTTTTAGTAAGGCTATTTAAAGAAAATTCGAGGATATATTCGCGCCTGGGTGATCAATATTTAAAGATTGTCAGTGTCTCGCTGATGGCCTGTTTGCTCGCATTCTTAGTAAACGGACTTACCGAGACAAGTATGTATTACCCGAGGGTAACGATGATATTCTGGTATATGATTGGATTTTCATTAGCTTTAAAGAAGTTTATCACAGCCAAGACAGATTAAGATGCCTACGCTTTCAGTAGTCGTTCCGGTTTATAATGAAGTTAAAACCATAAGAGAAATACTGGCCAAGATTAATACCGTGGCTATCGATAAGGAGATAATCGTAGTCGATAATTATTCCAATGACGGCACGCAGAATGTCCTGCAGGAAATCCTAATCAGGAACGAATTTCCGGCAATTAAAGTCATCTACCACTCTTATAATAAAGGCAAGGGCGCTTCAGTCAGGGAGGGGATACAGGAGGCAAGAGGAGAATTCGTAGTAATGCAGGACGCAGACTTAGAGTATGACCCCAAGGAATACCTTAATTTAATCAAGCCTATAATAGAGGGCCGGGCGGATATTGTCCTGGGCGCGCGTTTTGCCGGCGGCCATAGCGGATTGACCGTGCATCGCTGGGGGAATAGATTCCTTACCGGATTGCTAAACTCATTATTCGGGGTAAAACTTAATGATTATGCCACCTGTTATAAGATGGCCCGTAAAAGTACGTTTATCAGCCTGGAATTAAGATCTAACAGTTTTGATATAGAAGTGGAGGTTGTTTCTAAGGCAATTAAGCATAGATTACGCCTGGTGGAGGTGCCGATTGCTTACTATCCGCGCAGCTACGCTGAAGGCAAAAAAATCCGTTGGTTTGACGGTATACATGCTATCGTAAGCGTATTAAGGTATCGTTTTTTAGATTAACTCCGCTTATTATAATTGAGAATCCAAGACCGGGTCTTGTAACTGTTTTTAATTCAGCGAGTTAGAAGACCAGGGGGGTCTTGAAGTCTATAAATGCAGATAAACCAGGATAAGGTAAAGAATATTTTGGCAGTGCGTAACGATAGGTTTGGTGAATTCCTATTGAATATTCCTGCTTTAGGAGCTTTGAAGAAGACCTTTCCTAATGCCAAAATCAGCGTCCTGGTTAATCCGGTTGTTAAGGAACTGGCCGGGTGTCTGGAAGGTATCGATGAAATAGTTGAATGGAGCCAGGGTAGGCATTCGTTTTTTCAGAAACTTAGGTTCTTATCCCGAATAAAAAGCAAAAAATTTGATATCGCGGTAATGCTGGCCCCTTCCCAAGAGTTGAATATAATCACTTATTTGGCGGGTATACCGATAAGAGTAGGATATGACCGGAAATGGGGATTTTTGTTAACGCATAAAATGAAGGATCTAAAACATCTTGGCTTGAAACACGAGGTCGATTACAATCTGGAGCTTGTATCGCTGATTAAGGCAGAAACATCCGATAAAGCCCTGTCATTAAAAATTGACGATGGTATAATAGAAGAAACTTTAAAAGAATACGGTTTAGAAAACTGCGATAGCTGTATTGCGTTGCATCCCTGGGCAAGTGACCCGGTTAAAAGATGGCCGGTGAATAATTTTCGGGAATTAGCCAGAAGGATATTGGAGGAACTGAGGTTAAAATTAATTTTAGTCGGCGGCGGGGAAAATTCGGGGGAGAGCCAAGCTTTATTTAGTGGCCTCGGGGAAAATTTTGTTGATTTAACCGGGAAGATATCCTTAATTAAATTAGCCGCATTACTAAGGAGATGTAAGTTGCTTATTAGCAGCGATAGCGGTCCAATGCACCTTGCCTGCGCAGTGGGAACACCGGTAATCGCTATCTTCAGGAATGATATACCGGGCAAATGCCCCAGAAGGTGGGGCCCTTGGGGAAAGGGTAATATTGTAATCGCTAAACCTAATCTTCAAGATATAACCGTAGAGGAAGTCCTCAATGAGTTAGGGGCGGTCCTCAACTCAAAGCAAAAGTGTCCCTAGGGGGGACACTTTCCGAACGACTCAAGAACCGTCCTTAAAATAAGACAAGGCAAGAAAGAAGGATAAATTGAACTATGTGATTATATTGGCCGGGGGTATGGGGAGTAGATTCTGGCCGTTAAGCAGAGAGCCAAAGCCGAAACAATTCTTAAATTTATGCTCTGATAAGCCGATGCTTGATGAATGTTTAGCCAGGATAAAAGGATTATTCCCCAGAGATAATATTTTTATTGCTACCAATAAAGCACACCGGGGAAAATTAAGATCCTGTCTGCAAAGATATAGCCTGCCAAATAAAAATATATTTTTAGAACCTGAAGGAAAGAATACGCTTGCTCCAATTGCCTTTTTATCTAAGCAAATAAACGAAAAAGATTCGGATGCCAGTATTCTCGTATTGCCTTGTGACCATTTTGTTAAAGATAAGCGCAGGTTTTTAAGATTATTAGAAAAGGGATTAGAGATAAGTAAACAAGGTTACATTGTCACTTTTGGTTTTCCTCCTAAGAGGCCAGAGACCGGTTATGGCTATATCAAGGTAAAATCGAAAAATAAGGATTTCTATAGCATTGGAAAATTCTTAGAAAAACCGGATTTGGCCAGGGCTAAGGAATTGATTAAAGATAAGCATTATTACTGGAACGGCGGCCTTTTTATTTTTAAGCCATCGGTTATGCTTGGGGAGGTTAAGAAATTTCAACCTGAGGTTTATAAGGCATTAGAAATGGAGAAAAATTTTAAGCAGTTGTGGGAAAGCCTGCCTTCTATATCAGTAGATTATGCGGTAATGGAGAAAACAAAAAAAGCAGCCCTAATGGTAGCTGATTACGGCTGGCTTGACCTTGGTAGCTGGCAGGCAATGGAGGAAATTTTGAAGAAGGATAAATCCGGCAATATCTTTAAAGGCAATTGCCTGGATTTGGGCAGTAAGAATACATTGGTTTGGTCAGAAGGCCAGCTGGTAGCCACCTTAGGCTTAAAAAATATTGTGATTGTGGCTACTAAGGACGCCATCCTGGCAGCCGCCAAAGACAAAACTCAGGATGTAAAAAAAATAGTCCAAATCCTGCGCAATAAGAAATCCGTAAAGTAAGTTGAAAAGATTTCTAATTATTAATCCATTTGGTATTGGGGACGTGCTTTTTACTACCCCGGTAATAAGAGCGATCAAGGATAATTACCCTGAAAGCTTTGTCGGTTACTGGTGTAATGAAAGGGTAGGGGAAGTCCTCAAAAATAACCCTGAGATAGATACGGTATTTGCTTTATCCAGAGGCGATTTAAAAAAAATATTTGAGCGATCGCTATTTGAGGGGATCGGAAAACTGTTTAAATTAATCCTGGATATCAAAAAATCAAGATTCGATATTTCTCTTGATTTTTCACTTGATCACCGCTATAGTCTTATATCTAAATTCGCCGGTATTAGATCCCGTTACGGGATGGATTATAAAAAACGCGGCAGGTTTCTCACTCACAAGATCGGTATTGAGGGTTATCGGTCCAAACACGTAGTCGAATATTACCTGGAGCTGCTTAAATCCAGCGGTCTAAAACCGAAAACGAATAAACTGGAAGTTTTTATCTTGGGCTCACGTAGAAATAGATGCAGGAATATCCTTGCCAGATATGGGGTTAAAGAAGGGGAGTTAGTAATAGGGATTGCTCCGGGAGCAGGGGCTAGTTGGGGCAAGGATGCGATGTATAAACATTGGGCAGCATTAAAATTCGCTCAACTGGCTGATAAAATAATTAATAAATTGGCATCTAAGGTAGTGATATTAGGGGACCAACTGGAGCGGCCAATCGCCGATGTTATCGTAAATACGATGAAGAATAAGGCTATCGATCTTGCCGGAAAAACCAGCTTAGAGGAATTAGTGGCAATGATCAGCAATCTGGATATTTTAGTTACTAATGACGGAGGCCCGTTGCATATCGGGGTGGCAACGGGGGTGAAAACCGTATCAATATTCGGACCGGTTGACGAAAGAGTATACGGCCCATATCCGGTATCCGACAGGCATATCGTAATCAAGCAAGATTTAGATTGCCGGCCGTGTTATGAGAACTTTCGTTTTAGCGGTTGTAATAATGACCGTAAATGTATCGAAGATATAACCGTAGATGAAGTCTATGAGGCGGTTGAAAAGTTAGCAAGGCCTTAAAGTCAATTTTGCAGTATCCATAAGAAGGCGTAACCTCTGATTTTACAAACACTTACAAGACCCGGTCTCGGGGAGGATGTAATATGAAGATTTTAGTAACAGGGGGGTGTGGTTTTATTGGCTCACACTTAACGGATCGGTTAGTTAGCGACGGCCATAAGGTAAGGGTTTATGACCTTTTGGAGCCGCAGGTGCACCAGGGTAAGAAACCCGCTTTTTTAAATAAAGGAGCGGAATATATATATGCGGATATAAGAAACAGGCCAAAACTAAACAAAGCCCTTAAAAATATCGAAATAGTTTTTCATCAAGCTGCTCAGGTTGGGGTAGGACAGTCAATGTATCAGATTGAAAAGTATACCTCGCATAATGCCTTAGGCACTGCGGTTCTCTTAGATTTACTGGTGAATACCAGAAATAAGGTAAAAAAACTAATCGTTGCCTCAAGCATGTCCATTTACGGGGAGGGTATATATAAATGTAAGGCCTGCGGCATCGTCCATCCCGGATTAAGGCCAAACGCGCAGCTTAAGAAAAAAGACTGGCAGATGCATTGCCCCAAATGCGGCAAAGTAGCCCTGCCTGTGCCTACTAACGAAGAAAAACCGCTTTTACCAAATTCAATTTATGCTACTAATAAGCGTTGCCAGGAGGAGATGTGCCTTGAGATAGGCAGGGCATATAAGATTCCTACGGTTGCCTTAAGGTATTTTAATGTTTACGGAGAGAGGCAGTCATTGAATAATCCCTATACAGGGGTATGCGCGATATTTTTATCGCAGGTCAAAAATAATCATGCGCCGATAATCTTCGAAGACGGCAAGCAGACCAGGGATTTTATTTATATTTCCGATATCGTTAAGGCAAATCTTCTGGCGATGAAAGATAAAGATGCGGACTATGATTTCTTTAACGTAGGGGCCGCGGATCCCCACTCAATTAAAGAAATTGCCGAAGTAATTATTTCGCTTTATCGAAAAAAACTAAACCCTAAGATTACCAATAAATTCCGGGCCGGGGATATCCGGCATTGTTATGCGGATATCGGCAAGATTTCCCGCAAATTGGGGTTTAAGCCGCAAGTTTCTTTTAGGGAAGGGATGAAAAAGTTGATTGTTTGGTCAGAGACTCAACAGGCCTGTGATGCCACGCAGAGAGCGCAACGAGAATTAAAGGAAAGAGGGCTTGCGGAATGAAGAAGTGTAATAATAAAAAGAAGGTGTTGATCTTGGATTTAGTCAGCCAGTATAAGGCGATCAAAAAAGAAATTAACTCAGCCATAGCGCAAGTAATGTTAAGGGGTGATTTCATATTAGGACAAGACGTTGCTCTATTCGAAGAGGAGTTTGCTAAGTATTGTAAAACGAAGTTTTGCGTGGGGGTAAACTCAGGCACCGATGCTTTATTTTTGGCTCTAAAGAGCTTGGGAATTGGACCGAAAGATGAGGTGATTATTCCGGTATTTACATTTATAGCCACAGCTTTAGCTGTAACTTATACCGGAGCTCATCCGGTATTCGTGGATATCGATGAGCGGACTTATAATATTGACACTGCAAAAATTGAAAAGGCAGTCACTCAGAACACCCGGGTCATTATTCCGGTGCATCTTTACGGCCAATCCGCTGATATGGCTCCTATTTTGGCTTTAGCGAAAAAACATAATTTATCAGTGATCGAAGATGCAGCCCAGGCGCAGGGAGCAAGTTATAAGATGCCTGGCGGAGATTGGCAGATGGTCGGCAGTATGGGGGATATCGGGTGTTTTAGTTTTTATCCTACCAAAAATCTGGGTGCATATGGAGATGCGGGGGCAGTGGTTACCGATAAGGAAGATATATATAGAAAAATGCTGAGATTAAGGGATTGCGGCCGCAAAACAAGATATGAACATGTGACTTTGGGTTATAATTCGCGCCTGGATACCTTACAGGCAGCAATATTAAGGGTAAAATTAAAATACTTGGATAGCTGGAATGCCTTACGCAAAAGGAGAGCTGCTTTATATAGTAAAGAGCTGAACAACGCGAATATAATTTTACCGGAAGCTGCTGATTATGCACAGCATGTTTATCATCAGTATGCAGTAAGGGTAAAAAACAGGGAATCTATAATGGCGGGCTTGGAAAAAGAGGGTATTGGGCTATTAATTCATTATCCTATCCCGCTGCATCTGCAGGAAGTTTACAAAAGCCTGGGTTACCAAAAAGGAGATTTTTCGGTTGCTGAGAAAGTAGCTCAAGAGATAATTTCGCTTCCGATCTACCCAAACCTGGATGAAAAACAGATTAGATTAGTCACGGATTCATTAAAGAAAATAATTAACGAATAGAATATGCCTGATAAAATCCCTATTTCGGTAGCCATACTTAGTAAAAACGAAGAGAGTTGCATTGCTGAATGCCTTGATTCGCTGCAATGGGCGGATGAGATCATTGTAGTCGATGATGAAAGCACGGACAATACTGCGGGAATCGTCAAGCGTTATACAGATAAAATATTTACGCGTAAGATGGACGTAGAGGGCAGGCAGAGGAATTGGGCATACGCTAAGGCAAAAAATAACTGGGTTTTAAGCCTTGACGCGGACGAGAAAACAACCGGGGAGTTAGTAAAAGAGATGGCTGAGGCGATTAAATCGGATAATTATGTAGCGTATTCCATACCATTACGTAATTATATAAACGATTACTGGGTTAGGTACGGGGGGTGGTATCCGGCCTCTAAAGTCAGACTCTTCAGGAAAGATAAATTTAGGTACGAAGAAGCCGAGGTTCACCCGAGGGTATTTATTGAGGGGGATTGCGGGCACCTGAAATCAGATATTATCCATAAAGGTTACCCTGATTTAGAGCATTTTTTAAATAGCATAAATAGGCAATCTACGCTTGAGGCAGTGAAATGGGTAAATACCAGCCGAAAAATGGGCCTGGGGCGTATTATCTGGCGCTCGGTAGACCGGTTTTTCAGGAGATATATCCGTAAAAAAGGTTATAAAGACGGTTTATACGGTTTCATTATCGCCTATTTTGACAGCTTTTATCAGATTATCAGTTATGCAAAATATAAAGAAATGAAGAATAAGTCTGTCCGGAAAGGAGAAAGATGAGGATATTAATCACTGGCGGCGCAGGGCTGGTAGGAAGCCATTGCGCTGAATACTTTGCCTTGGATAACCCAAAGAATAAGGTCGTTGTTTTGGATAATCTGATGCGTTCGCAAATCTTCGGATATGACAAAGCCTCGGTTGAATTTAACTGGAATTATTTAAAAAAGTTTAAAAACATTCAGAGGATTAAAGGGGATGTACGGTGCGATAAAGATGTAGCCAGGGCTATTGGCGCAGGTGTGGACGTGCTTATCCATACAGCCGGCCAACCCGGGGTACCGTCAAGCGTGCGCATGCCGAGAGAGGATTTTAGTATTAACGCCTTTGGTACTTTGAATATTTTGGAAGCAGCGCGCAAAAAATCAAAGGATACGGTGATTATCTATTGTTCCACTAATAAGACTTACGGCGAGAATGTCGACAGTATTCCATTGGATGAATTGGATAAAAGATACGTCTATAAAGGGGTAAAGGGGGTATCAGAAAAGATGTGCACTGATTTAACCGGCCACACCCCTTACGGAGTTTCTAAATTAGTGGGAGACCTGTATACGCAGGAATATAGCCATATTTACAAGATGAAGACTGCGGTATTCCGCATGAGTTGTTTATCAAAAGAAACAGAAGTGGCTACACCTCAAGGTTCAATAAAGATTGGTAAAATAAACAGGAGGAGGACACAAGTATATTGTTTAGGCAATAGCATTGATACAAAAGTTACTGCCGGAGCCTTTAAAACGGCTAATCAGGGCAAAACCTTATATAGAATTAGGACTAAGCGAGGATATCAAGTAGAGGCAACAGGAGACCATCCCTTTTTTACTCCCGGGGGCTTCAAAACTTTAGAAAATATAGATTATGGTAGTTTGGTTGCGACATGTCCTGAATTTTTCTTTATAAAAAGAAAATACACTGATTATTTCCCAAACAAAACAATTTTATCCGAGGCAAAATTTGCAGGATATCTGAAAAAATATGGCAGGAAACCTAAAAATAATTTAATTTATTTGAAAAACTTAAAAGAAAAAGGCTTGTTGCCGCTCTCTCTTAGAAACCCGAATATATATTTGATATCGCAGCTGGTCGGATATCTTACTGGAGACGGCCATATGTACCATAGAATAAGGCCTAATGGGAAATCTTATACCGAGATCCAGGTATACGGCCTAAAAGAAGAAATAGAAAATATTAAGGGTGCTTTTAGTAAACTGGGTTTTGAACCGGGTAAAACAAGGCATTCCTCATCGAGCTCGATGCTTTCAAGCGGGCATATAATAAGCGGTACAAGTTATAAATTCTCGGTTGCTAAAACGGAGGCTTTTGCTTTTTTTGAATTACTCGGTGTCCCTGTCGGCAATAAAAGCAGGGTAAAGTTCCAGGTGCCTAAATGGATATTGGAAGCGCCGAATGATGTGCAGGATGAATATTTGGCGGGTCTTTTTGGCGCAGAGATGAGCGCCCCCGGTTTTTATAGAAGGAAAGGCGAGGATGGCTTAGAGCTGCAGCCGCCGCATTTTACGCAATCAAAAACAATAAAATTACATCAAGGGCTAACTCTTTTTAGAAGACAAATTGTATCCATGTTAGAGAAGAAAGGGATTAAAACAAAGGCTTATACGGCAAAGGTTAATTTTTTCAGTAAGAAAGACGGAGAACAGTCAATTTGTCTTGACCTTGTAGTCAATGCATCTAAAGAAAATATATTAAATCTGGCAAAGATAGGCCTTGCCTTTAATGAGAAACGAAAATCAGCACTTTTTAAAATTGCGGAGTTTTTAAAAACCGGTTTGCCTTATGCTCGTTATAACGAGTGGTTAAAAGAAAATTCGTATCTTCTTAATGGGAATGGCCTGCTATGGGATAGGATAATAGAAAAAAAGGAAATACCCATGGTAGGCGTTTATGATATCACAGTTCCCGGTAATCATAATTTTTTCGCAAACGGGTTTCTTGTCCACAATTGTACTTACGGCACACGGCAATTTGGTTTTGAGGACCAGGGCTGGGTGGCTTGGTTTATCATTGCTACGCTATTTAATAAGCCGATTACGATTTATGGCAATGGCAAGCAGGTACGCGATATGCTCTATGTGGATGACCTGGTGGATGCATTTGGGCGCTTTATCAAAAGCGATTTAGAGAGAGGCCTATTTAATATCGGAGGCGGACCGGATAATACGATTTCGCTTCTGGAGTTTTTAGAAGAATTAGAAGTTTTAACCGGCAAGAAAGCCAGGGTTAAATTCAGTAATTGGAGGCCATCCGACCAGAAGGTTTATATTTCCGATATTACTAAATTAAAGCGAGAGCTTAATTGGCAGCCGATGACGCCGGTTAAAAGCGGTATCCAAAAACTGGAGGCCTGGGTTAAAGCTAACCGGGCTTATTTTACCTAAAAGATGAAAGCAATATTCTTAGACCGCGACGGAGTGATCAATCAATACCCGGGTGATACGGAGTATGTAAAATCCTGGAAAGAGTTCCATTTCTTGCCTAAAGTAAAGCCAGCCCTTAAGAAACTAAACGAGCATGGCTTCCGGCTCTTTATAATCTCCAATCAAGCCGGTATTGCCAGAGGTATCTATCCACAGAAGGAACTAGACCTTATTACTGAGAATATGTTGCGCCAGCTTAAAAAAGTTGGCGTGGATATTTCAGGCGTATTCTACTGCACGCACCGTAAAGAAGATAATTGTTCCTGTCGGAAACCGCGCACCGGGTTAATAGAGCTAGCAATTAGTAAACTTCAAAAAGAAGGCGCGCATATCCGGATTAAAGACAGTTATTTCATCGGAGATACCTTAAGCGATATAGAAACGGGAAAATCAGCAGGCTTAAGAACTATTTTAGTTTTTTCCGGTAAAGAACAAGCCCAAAATAAAGATAACTGGCAGCTGCTGCCCGATTTTACTTGTCAGGACCTATCCCAGGCTGTTAGGATTATCCTAAATAAATGAAGATAATTATTGTTCATGCTTCAGCAGGTGCCGGACACTTTAAGGCAGCTCAGGCAATCTACAATTATTTCAAAGAGCATCGTCCGCAGTTTGATATCCGGTTGGTTGATATACTTGAGAAATCGGATTATTTTTTCAGAATCAGTTATTCCCGGGGTTATTTATTTTTAATCCGCCATGCGATCATACTTTGGAAATTATCCTTTTGGGTGACTAAGGCAAGGGCTTTACGGAGATTAACCCGGCCGATAGCCCGTATTTTAAATCGACTTAATACTAAGGCATTCTCCGGTTATCTTATATCCGAACAACCGGATTATATTATCTCCACGCATTTTTTACCCCCGGAAATCGCCGCATCGCTCAAAAATAAGCAAAAGATAAATTCTGAATTGATTACGGTTATCACTGACTTCGGCGTCCATCCTTATTGGTTATCCAGCCCGATAGATACCTACGTCGTTGCCTCAGATTATACCAAACAGCAATTAGTCTCCGAAGGGGTTAAGGAAGCTAAGGTCAAGGTATTAGGCATCCCAGTAGACGCAAAGTTTTTAAAAGCGGATGATAGAAATACGCTTTGCGCAAAGTTTAATATCCCTGCCGATAAATTTACGGTCTTGATTTCTACCGGTTCTTTTGGCATCGGGCCGATAGAGGAGATCGCCAGAGCGATACATAATGATGCGCAGGTTCTGGTGGTATGCGCCAGAAACCGGAGTTTAAGACTGAGATTAGAACAAAAGGCTTATACTAATGTGAAGGTATTTGGTTTTGTTGAAAACATGTCTGAGCTTATGGTAGTAGCGGATTTAATGATTACCAAGCCCGGCGGCTTGACTATCGCTGAAATATTAGCCAGAGAATTAGTGCCGGTATTTATTTGTCCTATTCCGGGCCAGGAGATGGAAAACGCTAAAGCCCTGGAGTATTTCGGGGTTGGCTTAAGCGTAAATTCGCCAAATGATATAAGAAGTATTATTTTAGATTTTAAAGAGCACCCCCGCAAGATCGAAGAATTAAAAAGCCGGATCCGCAAGATTAGTAAGCCGCGGGCATTAGAGGATTTATGCGATGTTGTATGCAAAAATAGTACCGGGCCTTGCTGTTAACGGTCCGTTTGATTATATCGTGCCGGATGAGCTGGCGCAAAAAATAAGTGTCGGCTGCCGGGTAAAGGTCAACTTCTCTAGCAGGATTATTATCGGCTATGTCGTGGGGCTTGCCAGAAGATCGAAGATCAGTAATTTAAAAAACATATTGGATTTAATAGATACAGTCCCGGTTTTAGATAAAAATATGTTGGAGTTAACTCAGGAATTATCTGATTACTATGTTTGTTCGTGGGGGGAGGCAATTGAAACAGCCCTGCCTGATGGGATAAGAAAAGGTAAGCCGGTTTATATTAAGGACACCGCTAAAAATAGAGGTCCTGTTATAGATACAACGGCAATGTTACTGCATGACTTAGGTGGCCGGGCCAGGTGGGAAATTTACCTTACCCGGATTAAGGCTACTTTAGAAAATAGACAATCGGCGGTTATTATCTTACCGGATATAGAGGCGGTGTTCAGGATTAAAAAAATCATTGAGGAACAATTGGGTTGTAACTATGTATTATTATACCGCAAGCAGCCAAAAGAAATAGAAGGGTGGGAGAAGATTAAGCAGGGCCGTATCGACCTGGTGATTGGCACGCGCTCTGCGGTATTTGCGCCTTTATCGAATTTAGGCCTGATAATTATCGATGAAGAACATAACCCGGTTTATAAACAAGACCAGGTGCCGCATTATCATGCCAGGGAAGTGGCTCTGATGCGGTCAAAAATAGAGGGAATCAAGGTTATTTTAGGCAGCGCTTCCCCGACATTAGAAAGCATTTTATCCGCACGCAAAAAGCAAATCGATTACAGGCTGCTTCCCAGGAGGAAGAAATTACCGGAAATCAAGATATTGAATATGAAAAATCTGCCGGTCTTGGATAAAAAGAATAAACTTATTTTATCCAGGTACCTCGCTGATGATATTTTGGCAACTATAACCGGCAAAGGAAAGGTTTTGGTCTTTATCAACCGCCGCGGATTTGCTACCTTTACCTATTGTCATTCCTGCGGCAAGGCTTTATATTGCCCGCGTTGTAACGTTAACTTAGTTTTTCATTTTACAAGCCGTTTGTTAACCTGCCACCGCTGTAATTTTAAGATGCCGCTGCCGGATATTTGCCCGAGTTGCAATGCAGGATATATTAAATATACCGGCCTAGGGACGGAAAAAGTCGAAAGCGAGTTAGCGAGGATTTTTCCTCAGGCAAGGATTAAAATAATCGATGGTTCGAATCAGCAAGACTTAGAAGGAGCAGACATTTTTATCTCTACTGAATCCATAATCGGTAAGATCGACGAGGCTGCTTTTAATCTAGCTAGCGTACTTGCAATAGATTCTTCTTTGAATCGGATTGATTTCCGCGCTCCGGAGAAGGCGTTCTACCTGTTGTCAGGAGTTTTGGGATTAGCCAAGGATAAAGTTATTATTCAGACTAGCTTGCCGCATCACTATCTATTCAAAGCAATAGAAAATAACCAGCCAGAGGCATTTTTCGACCATGAACTCAGACAAAGGAAGCAACTAGGGCTTCCGCCCTTTAGCCATATCTGCCTGATCAAGCTACGCGGAAAAATCGAAGCTAAGGTAAAAGAGGCAAGCGCCACATTTTTTAGTAAATTAAGCGTTACCAATAAAGATAAAAGCATTAAAATCGTTGCCAATACCCCGGGGCAACCTTTAAAATTACGCGGTAACTTTTATTGGCAGATATTACTCAAAAGTAATTCTGTAAGCAGGTTAAGCAAATTCTTAAAAATTCGCTTAAAAGATTTCCGGCATTCGGGTATAATAGTTACCGTTGACATGGACCCCTTATAGAGTTAGGAGCGAGTAAATAGTAGGTAGTATATATAGGTAGTATATAGTAGATATAGGGGTAAGGCCATGGTAACGAGGCTCGTATCGGTTAAGGTAATGGTAACGGCTAATAAAAGAACGCAAATTTATCGGATTAGTACGCAAAGCAGGTTTTAAAAACCGATAGACGTAACCGATAGACGAAACGGGCATCGTAGCCGTAACCGAGACATATTAATCATGAAAATAATATTTTTTGGCAGTGCAAATTTCTCCCTTCCTTCGTTAAAAGCCTTACTGGAAAACGGTTATGAGGTTGCCTGTGTGGTTACCCAGCCGGATAAGCTCAAAGGCCGCGGCCTTAATTTATCGGCTACTGCGGTTAAAACTTTTGCTGAAGATTCGCGGCTTAAGGTTTACCAACCCACAGATATTAATACCCAGGAATCCATAGGATTTCTGAAGGATTTTCGCGCAGATATATTCGTGGTAATTGCCTACGGCCAATTATTATCAACTGAGATTTTAAATATACCTTTAATAATGCCTTTAAATACCCACGCCTCGATTTTACCAATGTACCGCGGGGCAGCTCCGGTCAACTGGGCGCTGATTAACGGCGATAAGCAGACAGGGATCAGCATTATCAAGATCATCCCTAAAATGGATGCCGGGCCGGTAATAACACAGAAGGCGCTGGATATTTTAGCCGATGACAACATCTTAACCCTAGAGGCACGCCTGGCTAAATCAGCCGCTGACTTACTGCCCGGTATTATTGAGGATATCAGGAATAATAAGTTTGAATTGACTCCGCAGGATGAAAGTAAGGCGACTTTTGCCCCCAAGCTTAAAAAAACAAGCGGATTAATTGATTGGGGCAAACCCGCTTTAGATATTTATAATTTAATCCGCGGCAGCCTGGTTTGGCCAGGCGCCTTCACTTATTTTAAGTCAAAATTATTAAAAATATATAAGGCAGAAATTTCTCATGCCAGGAGCAATATAGCCGGCGCAAGGCCCGGTGAGATCATCGGGATATCCAAGCAGGGCATACTTGTCTCTAGTTCTTGCGGTAGCGTACTTATCCAGGAGCTGCAAGTAGAAGGAAAAAGAAGGATGTCGGCAGAGGAATTTATCGCAGGCCACAAAATTTGTTTAGGTGAAGTGCTGACTAACAAGTAAAATAAAAAGGCACCGACTTCTATAGGTTTCGGACATGGTTTTCCTTGTTTATGCGTGCCGGAGAGTAAAGCAGCAAGGGATACAAAATTTAGTTGCAAGTTTATTGAGCTGTGGTATAATCAAAAATCTATGAAGAAATTTCCAGTTATGATCCCCGAAAGAAAATGCCAGAATTAAGAAAAGATCCGGTTATAGGCAGATGGGTAATTATCGCTACTGAACGCGCCAAAAGGCCTGATCAGTTCAACGATACGGCTCATCAGGGCCCCGAAGAGAAATCCTGCCCTTTTTGCGAAAGTAAGGAAGCATCTACCCCTCCGGAAATTTATGCCATAAGGCCGAATAATACACCGGTAAATAAACCCGGCTGGGAACTAAGGGTAGTCCCCAGTATCTCTCCTTTTTTAAAGATTGAAGGCGAGCTTGAGCGCCGGGGCATGGGGCTATATGATATGATGAACGGTATCGGGGCGCATGAAATTATTATCGAGACTAATCAGCATATTGCCAATATCAGCGATTTAAGAGAAGAGCAGATCGCCGGGGTCATTACTTGTTATATTGACAGGATGAACGACCTGGAAAAAGATAAACGTTTTAAATATGTCCTAGTATTTAAGAACTACGGTTGGTCAGCCGGCGGCGGAAGCGTCAGGCATACCCGTTCACAGTTAATCGCTACGCCGGTTAATCCTAAGCGCGTCAAAGAGGAACTGGTGGGAGCAAGGCAATATTATGATTATCACGAGCGTTGCGTATTCTGCGATATGATCAGGCAGGAATTAGAAGCCAAGGATAGGTTAATATTTGAGCTGGACGGTTTTATTGCTATTACCCCTTTTGCTGCGAGGTTCCCGTTTGAAGTCTGGATTTTGCCTAAGAAACACGCCTGCGATTTCAGGACCATGGATATGGAAACGCGGCTTAATTTAGGCAGGGTATTAAAGAAGGTACTTCTAAAATTAAAAAAAGGCTTAAATGATCCTGCGTATAATTATGTTTTACATACTGCGCCTTTTAAGCGGCCTAAAGTAGGTTATTGGAAAAGCATTGATCAGGATTATCATTGGCATATCGAGATTATGCCTCGCTTGACCCGCGTGGCAGGTTTTGAATGGGGTACGGGTTTTTATATCTGTCCTTTACCTCCGGAAAATGCAGCTAAATTTTTAAGGGAAGTAGAAGTTGGTTAATTGGTGAGTGTTTAATTAACCCGTAAACTAACCAATTAACCAATTAACAAATTAACCAAACAAATGTCTGAACTAAGAAGAGACCCGATTGTCGGCAGGTGGGTGATTGTGGATACCGATCATCCGAATAAGCCGAAGGACTTTATATACGAGCCGAATATCATTAAAGGCGGACTGTGTCCTTTTTGTTACGGCAGTGAAAGCCTGACCCCTCCTGAAA
>Ga0172370_10001127_pt1 | contig 41699 bp, 31 predicted proteins | sample LakKiv5m_FD_114538 | JGI IMG/M metagenome (GOLD analysis project Ga0172370, IMG submission 114538) | Freshwater microbial communities from Kabuno Bay, South-Kivu, Congo - kab_022012_11.5m | ecosystem: Environmental > Aquatic > Freshwater > Lake | place: Democratic Republic of the Congo...
CCACTTATACAATAGAGTCAAGTGCCGGTACAGGAGGGACAATCACCCCTTCAGCAACAACAACGGTGAATCATGGTACAAATCATACTTATGCCATAACTCCTCTGACAGGCTACAGGATAAGTGATGTAAGAGTTGATAATTCATCAGTTGGACCGGTCAGTGCATATACATTTAATAATGTTATTACAAACCATGTGATTACTGCCTCGTTTGCACCAATAACATTCGATGTCGCGGCGAGTGCCGGAACAGGTGGTTCTATTACTCCCTCCGGTATCACATCAGTCACTTATGGCTCTTCGCAAGTGTTTACTATTGTTCCCGCTCAGGGATATTCGATATCCGATGTAATGGTTGATTTTGTTTCAAGGGGGCCTGTCAGTTCCTATACTTTCAGCAATGTTACATCGAATCACACTATTAATGCTTCTTTCACAGCCAACCGTTATACCGTTACAGCAAACTCTGGTCAGGGAGGAACTGTAACACCTTCCGGAAACACAACAGTGAATTATGGATCACAGGTCACAATAAATATCACACCGGCAACAGGTTACAGAATTTCGGAGGTGATGGTCGACAACATACCTTCAGGAGCCCTTACAACTTATACTTTTGCAAATATATCATCAAATCATTCCATATCTGCATCCTTTGTTCCTATCACATTTACAATTAATGCGCATGCAGGGAACGGAGGGTCAATAAACCTACCAGGTAACACAACTGTCAATTTCGGATCTAAGATAACATATTCCTTCACCCCTCTGGCCGGATACAGGATATCGGATGTTACGATTGACGGTTTATCTTACGGACCTGTTTCATCACACACTTTTACCAACATAACAGGTAACCATACAATCGAAGTTGCCTTTTCAATAATGACATATTCCATTGTTATTGAGTCGACTGCGGGTGGTAAGGTAGAGCCCGGAAATCTTTCAGACATTAATTATGGTTCCGGAATTGATGTTTCTTTCACGCCCGATCCCGGATACAGGGTTGCTGATGTTAAAATTGATGGCGTTTCAAAGGGAAAAATCCTGTCCTGGTATTTTGAAAACATTTCTGAAGATCACCATCTTTCCGTTTCATTCGAGCCTATACCCACCTATTTAATTGAAGCAATCGCAGGAGAAGGGGGTTCAATAACACCATCCGGTCATATGTCGCTGACTGAGGGATCAGAACAGGCATATACAATTATTCCTGATCCGGGTTACAGGATACTCAACGTTATTGTTGATAATAAACCGGCAGGTTCGCTTTCTGAATATGTATTTACTGAAATCTCATCGGATCATTCTATAAAAGCTGAATTCACAACAAAAACTGAGGTCAGCGCTTATCCGAATCCTTTTGCCGGTGCCTTGAAAATATTCATCGCATCGCCTGATGAAAATCCATTTGATATGATAATAACAGATTCGTCAGGAAGAATTGTTTGTTCCGAAAATAATGTACCCACCAATACCGAAATACTGCTGAATCCGGATGTGGCTGATGGTATATATTTTATTAAAATTTACAGAAGCAGGAAATTGTCAACATTTTTAAAGGTAGTGAAATGCAAATAATCCGTCGATTTGAATAATATTGCTCTCTGGTACCAATTAGTATAATATGAAAAAACTGTTTCTGGTAGTATTATGTTTTCTCAGCCTTACTGTCGAGAGCCAGACCAAAAGAGTGCTGTTCATCGGAAACAGTTATACAATTAACAACAATCTTCCGGATATTACAGCCGATGTTGCAGCATCGGCCGGTGATGATCTTATTTATGGGACATCAGCTTATGGCAGTTATACACTCCAGCTTCATTCCGAGAATTCCACAACTATCAGCATGATCCGCCAGGGTGGATGGGACTATGTTGTACTTCAGGAATTCAGCCAGTATCCATCCGAACCACTTACATGGGTTCAGGCAAACGTTTTCCCTTATGTTCAGTACCTTGACAATCAGATCAATACCTTCAATGCAGGAGTTGAAACAATGTTCTATATGACATGGGGAAGGCGCGACGGTGATGCAGACAGGTGTTCGCGGCTACCTGAGGTGTGCACCTATGAAGGAATGGACGACCTTACGCGTGACCGCTATATGATGATGGCACAGAACTACCATGGTGTTGTTTCACCCGTCGGTGCCGTATGGAGATATATAAGACAAAACTATCCCGCCATTGAGCTTTATGATACTGATGGGAGTCATACTTCCCAGGCGGGGTCCTATGCAGGGGCTTGTTGTTTCTATACTGCCATTTTCCGGAAGGATCCTTCACTTATAACTTACAATTACACACTGAGCTCCTCAACTGCAGCCATAATAAGGAATGCCGTCAGGGAAGTCGTTTACAACCACCTGTCAATATGGTATCTGGAACAATCGACAAATTACACCATATATGCGACTGCAGGATCAGGAGGTACAATAAGTCCTTCCGGTTCGCAAACTTTAACTCCGGGGGTTCAGGCATAACATTCGCCATCGCCGCGAGCAGCGGCTATATGATAAATAATGTGACGGTCGACAATGTATCAGTAGGGGCAGTTTCAACCTATTCTTTCAGTGCAGTGTCAGCAAACCATACTATTTCAGCAACGTTCAGATCATCAACCTGTACATTAACCTCAAGTGCCGGATCAGGAGGATCAATAAGTCCATCTGGGTCAACAACAGTAAGTTATGGTGGCAGCAGGACCTATACAATAACTCCATCGACAGGTTACAGGATCTCGGATGTAAGGGTTGACAATGTCTCGATTGGTGCTGTAAACTCATATACATTCAGTAATGTTACGTCAAATCATTCGATAACAGCTTCTTTTGCGATAATTACATTTTCCATCAGCGCCACCTCAGGCGGCGGAGGATCAATATCACCCGGAGGGAACGTAATTGTAAATTACGGCTCTGACAGAATATTCTCAATCACTCCTTCCACGGGCTATTACATTAGCGATGTTCTGATTGACAACGAATCTGTCGGAAGGGTAACATCATATACTTTTGAAGATGTGACTTCCAACCATTCAATCTCGGCGGTATTTTCCATATTGAGATACACAATAACTGCATCCTCAGGTACAGGTGGATCTGTAACTCCTGTAGGTACATCAACATATAATTACGGATCAAATATTACATATAGCATAACTCCTTCAACAGGATACAGGATTGCAGATGTAAGGATTGACAATGTTTCTGCAGGTGCAATTTCAACCTATACATTTTCAAATCTCACCTCGAACCATACAATTTCAGCGTCATTTGCGATTATTACTTTCAGTCTGAGTGCCAGTGCGGGAAACGGAGGGTCTATCTCTCCTCAGGGTGTTACTACTGCAAACTACGGTACTAATCAGAAATATACCATCAGTCCTTCAACCGGATATTATATTTATGATGTCAGCATTGACAATGTTTCAGTAGGACCGGTAAAAGAATACAATTTCACGAATATTACCGGCAATCATTCAATATCTGCTTCATTTTCAATTATTACGTTCGATATTTCCTCCTCTTCCAATGGAGGAGGTGTTATAAGCCCCTCAGGAATTACGACCGTAAATTACGGTTCAGACCTGAGTTTTGAATTCACACCTGATTACGGTTTCAGAATAAAAGATGTAATAGTCGACAATATTTCAAAAGGGAAGATAACCTTTTTCATTTTTAAGGATATAACTGATGATCACAGTATTTCGGTAGTATATGAACCAATACCTGTTTACAGGATCACAGCTTCTGCCGGAAAAGGAGGGTCAATAACACCTTCAGGATCAACCAATATTTTTGAAGGATCAGATCTTTCCTATTTGATAGAACCTGAGGCGGAGTATCGTATTCTCGATGTTGCAGTAGACAATGTTTCTATTGGTCCTGAGCCTGAGTTTACATTTTCGAATATCACCTCAAATCATGTCATTACTGCAAGCTTCACTACAAGTTCAGAAGTAAAGGTTTACCCCAATCCTTTCAGGGATATTTTCAGTATAAAGATAGCCTCACCAGACGGATATACATTTGACCTGGAGATAACTGATATTGCTGGAAGACTGGTTAATACACAATTTGAAATTCCCGGTAATGAAATTACTCAGGTGAATCTGCAGGAGCCCGACGGTTATTACCTAGCGCGTATAATGCTTAAGGGCAAAAAAATCGCCACCTTCAAGCTGTTGAAATCGCTGAGGTGATGGAAAAGGTTCAGGCAACCTATATCAGAATTTATATACGCTGTCGCTGATCAGCTTATCTGCTATTCTTCGTCTCGATTCCTTGACATTAAGTCCCTTAATCCGTGAAAGCTTTTCAGAGGCAGCAATCAGTTTTGGAGCAATCTCATCAGGTGCAAACGAATAAATTGCATCAGCGGCTGATTTTCTGACAATGGATGCAGTATCATAAATACTTATATCAAGAATATCCCTGTATACCTGTGATGTTCCTTTCATTCCCTCCAGTTTTTCTATCCTGAGAGCGAGTGATTCTGAAAGATATGTTTCCATCATCATTTCAGTGATATTGTTCATCACTTCCTGTTCATTTACAAGGTTCTTTCCAAACTCCTGCATTGCTCCATGCATACAGATAAGTATAAGCTTCTTGAAATTTCTCAGGTACCTTCTTTTCTCACCGAAATATGTCTCGTCATCCTTTTTACCATCATCAATTGCGTCAAGGTCAGCATAAAGTTTCTCAGCTTCTCCGAAAAGATCGAATTCTCCTTTCATGGCTCTTTTCATTGCTGTATCTGCAACGAGGAGGCGGTTAATTTCGTTTGTTCCCTCGAAGATCCTGTTTATTCTTGAGTCGCGGTACCCCCTTTCAACATCCATTTCAGCTGAATATCCCATCCCTCCGTGGATCTGTACAGCTTCATCGGCAATATAGTCGAGCATTTCGGAACCAACTACCTTTAGGATTGCTGCTTCAACTGCATAATGGCTTATTGCTTCTATTGCTGCACGGCCTTTATCGCCACAGTCCGATTTTAGCTTTTCCATCATTCTGTCTATATCGCTGCTAACCCTGTAAACAGCCGATTCAGAGGCAAAAAGGCGTATCACCTGTTCCGCAAGCTTATACTTTATAGCTCCGAATGTTGAAATAAGAACTCCGAATTGTTTTCTTTCATTAGCATATCTGACCGAATCGTTAATTGCCTTTTTTGCTGCACCGAGTACATTAGCTCCAAGCTTCAGTCTTCCCATATGAAGTATGCTGAGGGCAATACGGAATCCTTCTCCTCTTTTCCCAAGCAGGTTCTCAACAGGAACTTTTACATCATTGAAATAGATTTGGGCAGTGGATGATCCCTTAATACCCATTTTGTGTTCATCGGGACCAATGACAACGCCAGGGAAACTGCTTTCAACAATAAATGCGCTCAGCACCCTGTCGTTATCGATCTTGGCAAAAACCACAAGAGTGTCGGCGAAACCTGCATTTGTTATCCACATCTTCTGGCCATTAATGATATAGTGCTTTCCATCTTCTGAGAGCCTGGCATTTGTTTTTCCTGAATTGGCATCGCTTCCGGCGCCAGGTTCTGTAAGGCAGTATGCCCCTATAAGTTCGCCAGTGGCAAGCTTTGTTACATATCTCTGTCTTTGGTATTCGTTTCCATAATACATTATGGGAAGAGTACCAATGCCGCAATGGGCCATATAAGCAACTGAGAATGAATAACCGGCTCCAGTTGTTTCTGCAACCAGCATCTGAGTAACGAATGATTGCCCGTAACCGCCATACTCTTCGGGAACTGATATTCCCATCAGGCCAAGCTCACCTGATTTTTTAAGCAGTGATTTCATTAGTTCCCTGTCGCTTTTTTCGACAGCCGGCAGATTAGGATATACTTCAGCATCAAGAAAATCCTTGCAGGTCTGGGCAATCATCCGCTGTTCTTCATTGAATTCCTCGGGGATAAATGTATCATTTGCATCAATTTCGCTTACAAGGAATTCTCCGCTTTTCAAGAGTTTTCTGGTTTCCATAATTCAGTATTGTGGTATTTTAAAATTTCAGTCCATAGCCTGAACGACAAGTTCAGCTAAATCAATGTTTCTTATTTCGTCTTCGCGGTTTTTATATTTCAAACCGTCAGTGATCATCGTCATACAGAAGGGGCATGCTGTTGCAATTAATTTTGCTTCTGTGTCAAGAGCTTCTTCAGTCCTTTCAATAAATACCTCCTTATTACCTTTTTCAGCTTCCTTGAACATCTGGGCTCCTCCTGCACCGCAACACAAAGCAAAGCTCTTGTGGCGTTTCATTTCCACAAAATTTCCTGTTACAGATTTTAGTATTTCCCGTGGTTCTGCATAAACATCATTAGCTCTACCAAGATAACAGGGATCATGGAAGGTGATCTTCATATCCTTGAGATCCTTTCCTTTAAGGTAGATCTTTCCTTCATCCAGATATTTCTTAATCAGCTGAAGATAATTAACAACTTCATAATTACCTCCCAGGTCGGGATACTCATTTTTAAGGATGTTGAAGCAATGGGGGCATGTAGTTATTATTTTTTTTACGTCGTATGCTTTAAGGATCTCAATAACCTGTAATGCCTGCATCTGGAAGAGCATTTCGTTTCCGGCCCTTCGTGCAGGATCGCCGGTACAGGTCTCCTCGCTACCAAGCACAGCATAACTTATTTTCAATTTATGAAGTATTGTTGCAAAGGCTTTTACCACCTTTTTATATCTGTCGTCGAATGCTCCGGCGCATCCTACCCAGAACAGGTATTCAGGCCGATTATCTTCAGCTGCAAGCTCCGACATGACAGGGACTTTAAATGGAAGATCCTTAGTCCAGTTAAGCCTGTCTTCGGCAGGATACTGCCATGGAGCCCCGTTGTTCTCGATATTGTTGAATACGCTTTTCAGTTCACCCGGAGCAGAAGCCTCCTCGAGGACCAGGTAACGTCTCATGTCGACAATCAGCGATGGCTGGTTTATATTTACAGGGCACTCTTTTGCACATGCATTGCAGGTAGTGCATGCCCATAGTTCCTCTTCAGAGATATAGTCCCTCAGCAGAGAGCGGTTATCATCATAATCGCGCCCGTTCTTTACCATAAGTGGACCCTTTTCCTTCATTCTGGCCCTCAGATCCATCATTATCTTACGGGGCGACAAGAGCTTTCCGGTAATATTGGCAGGGCAGACGGAAGTACATCTTCCACATTCAGTACATGAAAGAGAATCGAAGTAATTCTTCCAGGTGGCGTCTTCAGCATCCTTTACCCCAAATCTCTCAGGAGGAGTATCTGAAGGTGCTGCAGAAAATGCGGTTTCGGGATTCATCATCAGCTTTACCTCCCTGGTTATGCTTTCCATGTTTGCAAGTTTTCCAAGAGGATCAAGCCTCGACAGAAAGACATTGGGAACCGACATAAAAACATGAAAGTGTTTTGAATACGGGAGATAGTTGGCAAAGATGAATATCAGAAGAATATGTGTCCACCATGAGATTTCATGAACCATTAAGAAGCTCTGTGCTGATGCTGAAGGAAATAATCCGGCAATAAATGTACCTACAGGAAAAACACCATGGATCTCAGTACCTTCCCTGTCGATGTATCCCGAATAACCAGTATTAATCCCTAAAAGAGATATCATCAGAAGAAGAATAAGGGTAAGAGCTGTATTTGCATCAAGATGTGATTTTCTCTTCATTTCAATCCCTTCGAATCTCCTTACATGTAAGAGCAGGCGTCTTGACAGAAAAATAAGTATTGATATTGAGACAAGAACAGCAAAAATATCGCCGGAAGCCATTATGAAATTATAAAATCCCCCGAAGACATTAAGAGCTCTTTCAGAACCAGTAAGTCCATCTATCACCATTTCAATACTTCCGAAAAGGATTATGCAGAATCCCCAGAAAACCAGGGCATGAAAAAAGCCGATAACAGGCCTGCGGAAAATTTTCGTCTGGCCAAATGCGACTTTCAGCATAAGGTTAAAACGTTTCCCGAAATCCCTGACGGGGAAGGCAGGTCTGGTAAATTTAAAGAACCTGATGAGTCTGTTCACTGTCCATGAGAATATTCCCAGTGTCAACAGAAGAACTGCCGCGAAAATAATTTGCCGGATCATGGTAAGATATCTTCTATTTCTTAAGTCCTTTAACGGCCTCAACAAGTTTAGGCAATACTTTCATTGCATCTCCGACTATACCGTACTGAGCTGCTTCGAAGATAGGAGCATCCTTATCATTATTTATTGCAACTATATATTTTGAAGAGCTGACTCCTGCAAGATGCTGTGTTGCTCCTGAAATACCTATTGCTATATAAAGATTTGGCGCAATCATTTTACCTGTTTGTCCCGTATGTTCCTCATGAGGTCTCCAACCTTCATCTGATACAGGTCTCGAACATGCGGTGGCACCATTAAGCAAGGATGCGAGTTCAACAAGTGGGCCCCAGTTATCAGGAGATTTCATTCCTCTGCCGCCTGAAACAACTATTTCTGCGTCTGTAAGTAATATTTTCCCGGTCTGCTGAACTCTTTCAGTGACAGCAGTTCTGACAGATGATCCGTCGATGCTGACCTGAACAGATTCAGGAACAGCGCCTGTCGGTTTTTCAGTAAGATCGAACGAGTTCTGGGCAAGAGTAAGGATTTTAACATCAGAGTTAATTACCAGGTGTGCAAAAGCATTTCCTGAATAAGCTCTTTTGTATACTGTAAAAGGTTCAGTCGAGAGAGGTAATTTGCTTACTCCGGCTCCGATACCTGCTTTTAACCTGACAGAGAGTCTTGGGGCAAGGGCCTTGCCTGTAATATTATTTGAGAAAATTATGACCCTGGATCCCTCATTTTTGGCAATATCGGCAATAATTCCTGTATAAACCTGACTGTCAAAAACTGAAAGATCATTATTCACTGCATTAATAATCTTATCCGCACCCCAGTTACCAAGTTTCATGAGCTCTTCCATATCGGCTTTCCCGATTGTCAGAGCAGTAACAGTAGTATTCATCATTCCTGCAACTGCGGATGCATATGAGACAAGTTCAAACGATTGTTTTTTGAATTTCCCGTCCCAGTTTTCGGTATATACTAATACTGACATATTTATTCTTTTTTCAGGTTGTTACTAAATGACTTTTGCTTCATTCTGAAGAATATCGATAAGCTGAGCAGGATTCTCGGGATCGATATACCTGCAAGCAGCTCTTGGAGACGGTTTTTCGAAACCGGCTACAGATGTAAGAGTATCAGCCGGAACAGGTTCAAAAACCTTTACAGGTTTTGTTCTTGCAGTCATAATACCTCTCATTGAAGCTATTCTGGGTTCCTTAGCAATACCTTTCTGAACAATTGCGACGAACGGAGCAGAAACTTTCACAGTCTCTCTGCCTCCGTCAATCTCTCTTGTCAGCAGAGGTGAACCGCCTTCGAGTTTTATACCTGAGACCGATGATACTGAAGGTATTTGGAGAAATTCAGCAACCATCCCTCCTACTGCCGAACCGTTAAAATCGCTTGATTCGATACCGCAGATTATCATATCAAAACCTTCCTTCCTGATTACTTCGGCAAGCTGGAAAGCTGTATAAAAAGCATCAGATGCTGAAGTGTTTACTCTTATCGCGTCGTCGGCACCTATAGCGAGTGCCTTTCTGATCGTCGGCTCGGAAGAAGCAGGTCCGACATGTGCAACTGTAACTGATTTGACTCCATTTGCCTGGTCATCCTTTAGTTCAAGGGCACGTGTAAGAGATAATTCATCCCAGGGGTTTATCACCCATTGAATGCCTGTTGTGTCAATTGAAGTATTTCCTTCAGCAAATTTGATTTTAGTCGTTGTGTCAGGGACATTACTGATACAAACCAGGATTTTCATCTTTCAGAAAGTTAGTAAGTTGAATAAAAATATTACGATGTCATTCTCTTTTTTCAGGTAATGAGAGGCGGCAAATATAATAATTTAAGTATCATAAACAAATCGGAAAAAACCACTTGTTTTACCGTATTCGAAACTTCACGAGATATCAACTTGTTGAATATCTTTTTGTTAATACATAAAATAAATCATCATTCGATTGTCGTTCGAAATTCTTTAATAACATCCGACCGGAAAGAAATTATTTACAAAAGAATAACATTCAATTATATAGTTTAAATTCGCACCCCTAAACACGACTCAGGAATGAAAAGTAATATCAGAATTTTCGGAGGAATTTTTCTCGCAATGATATTCTGGTCATTTTCATTCATCTGGTTTAAAATTGCCAATGAGACATTCCGTCCGGTTACAATTGTATTTATGCGTCTCATTATAGCAATTGTCATTCTCTCTACATATTTATATGTGAAGAAAAAGTTTGTAAAGATCAGAAAGGAAGACCGCAGGCTTTTCCTTATGCTGGCTGTATTTGAGCCATTTCTTTACTTCCTGGGTGAGAGTTTTGGTCTGACATACGTTTCGGCGACTGTTGGATCTGTAATAATCTCCACCATCCCTGTTATTGCCACAATAGGGGCCTGGCTCATATTCAGGGAGCGTCTAAGGATAATCAACTATGCAGGCATAATAGTTTCATTCATTGGCGTTTTGGTTTTTGTTCTGAACAAGGGGGGCGGGCTGACATTTAATATAAAAGGACTTGCCCTTCTGTTACTTGCTGTTTTCTCTGCAACCGGATACAATCTTACACTGAGCCGTCTTGTCGGAAATTACGGACCTGTATTTATAGTAAATGTTCAGAATATGATAGGTGCTATATTATTCCTGCCTGTTTTCCTTATATCTGAACTTAAATATTTTCCCTTTGATTCGTTTGATATTAAATCATTCCTCCCGGTAATTGAACTGGCATTTTTCGCATCATGTGGAGCATTTATACTTTTTGCATTTTCGATGCGTCACATGGGAGTGACAAAAGCAAATGTATTCACTAACTTTATCCCTGTCTTTACTGCTGTCTTTTCATTTTTCATTCTGGGTGACAAGCTTACGGCCCAGAATATAGTCGGGATGATCATTGTAATTGCAGGTTTGATAATGTCGCAGGTGAACGGACGGGCAGTAAAAAGTGATGAAGCTGCAATACTTACAGGCAAAACAGCCTGAAAAGGAAACAGACACTGATTGTTTTACCGGTCTTGTATAATTCCGCCACGTAGTCAAAAATCATATATTTACACTTTCAATTTCAGATGTTCAGACGGAAATCACTAATAATATTCCTTCTTATTACCAACTTCTCCCTTTTTTCCCAGACCGGAGGCAACAACATCTATGAATTTCTGAATCTAACTCATTCAGGTCTGATAGCATCACTGGGAGGTTCAAATGTTTCAATTTCCGGAACGAACCTTAATACGGCCTGGCATAATCCTTCGCTTCTGAATGCTGAAACGGGAGGTACTCTGGCTCTTAATTATGTAAATTATTTTGCAGGCATAAACTATGGAATGGCAATGTATTCCCATTCATTGAAAAACAGAGCCGGTATAGCCACCGGAATAACTTATCTGAATTACGGAACTTTCACAGGAAGCGATCCTTCGGGAGTCATTACAGGTGAATTTCGGGCATCCGAATCTGCGCTTTCTTTTATGTATTCTTATTTATTCGATTCGGCATTTTCGGCAGGAATTAATTTCAAGCCTGTCATTTCCAGTCTGGAGAGGTATAATTCCTTTGGGGTTGCATTCGACCTGGGGGTTTCATGGCATAATCATTCTGATCACGTGTCGGCAGGTTTTGTATTAAGGAATGTTGGTTACCAGCTAACTAAATATGCTGGGGAGGAAAGGGGAAAACTACCCTTTGAAATACTGGCAGGAATAACAGTAAAGCCTGAACATGCACCGCTGAGATTTTCCTTTACCCTTCGGCATCTCGAGAAATATGATCTGACACACAATTATTTAGATGAAGAAAAAAGAAAAAATGGATTTTTTGACAATCTCATGAGGCATTTTATCGTTGGTGCAGAGATCATACCCCATAAGAATTTCTATTTAAGTGCAGGGTACAATCATCAGAGGAGAAGTGAGCTTGCTACCGGGTCGAAAATGGCAGGGACAGGATTCTCCTGGGGATTCGGCATAAACAGTTCAGCCCTCAGCATCGAATTTGGAAGGTCATCCTATCATCTCGCAGGATCATCAACGCATTTCTCGGTTGTTATAAAGCCAGGTTCCGTGTTCAGTAAGATGCGAAGCTAATACTTATGTTGATTTTACCTGATAATTTTCTCATCTTTGCCGTTATTGAAAATAACCTATGACCAAAAAGCTGATTATTGCCATCGATGGATATTCTTCCTGCGGCAAAAGTACTTTTGCAAAGGCAATTGCCAGGGAGATGAACTATATTTACATTGACAGTGGCGCTATGTACAGGGCTGTCACCCTGTACTGTCTGAGAAGGGGTTATGCCGGAAAAGATGAGATAATGACAGGCAGTATCCTGAACGACATAAAGATCATAGATATAAGTTTTGTTTACAACCCCGATATTGCCGAATACGAAACATATCTGAATTCGGAAAATGTTGAAAAAGAAATAAGAGGAATAGAGGTTTCGTCTCATGTAAGCCGTATCAGCCAGATACCAGGAGTTCGGGACAGGATGGTGGAACTCCAGAGGCAGATAGGCGTTTTTAAGGGAATAGTAATGGATGGAAGAGACATAGGAACTGTGGTTTTTCCTGATGCTGATCTGAAGATCTTTATGACAGCATCTGTCGATATAAGAGCCAGAAGAAGGTTTGATGAGCTGAAAGGGAAAAATATCCATGTAGATTTTGAAGAAATCAGAAAAAATATAATTGCCCGGGATATTGCAGATGAAAACAGGGATATAAGCCCATTGAGAAAGGCACCTGATGCCATTGTCCTGGATAACAGCAGGATGACGGTTGCACAGCAGATGGACTGGGTAATGGAAATAATCAGAACCAAACTTGATGGTGATTGAGGTCGACAGAAATTCAGGATTCTGCTTCGGTGTAAGGAATGCCGTCGAAATCGCTGAAAAAGCTCTTCTGAACGGGGAAAAAATATATTCCCTCGGTTCTATTGTACACAACGACATGGAAGTTAGGCGCCTTTTGTCATTAGGCCTTGTTACAATTAACCACCAGCAATTCAGGGAGCTGACTAACTGTAAAGTACTTATCAGGGCACACGGCGAACCACCTGAAACATATAAGACAGCGAAGGAAAATAACATTACAATCATTGAAGCAACATGCCCAATAGTTAAGAAACTCCAGGCAAGGATCAGGGATAAATGGCAGAAATTAAGGGATGAGAATGGCCAGGTGGTTATTTTCGGCAAACCAGGCCATGCTGAAGTAGTTGGTCTGATGGGGCAGACAGGCAATGAAGCAATACTCATCTCCGGACCTGACGACATAAGTAAAATTGATCCTGAACGGCCAGTGGAGCTCTACTCACAGACTACCATGGAACTTGAAGACTATCAAAAGGTCAGAGAACTTATATACAACAAAATAAAAGAGAAAGGGAAACTGGATCCGGAAAAGAGTTTTATTGCTCACAACACTGTTTGCGGACAGGTATCAAACAGGGAACCACATCTCAGAAAGTTTGCAGCCGGACATGAGATTATTATTTTTGTCAGTGGCAAAGAAAGTTCCAATGGTAAGATGCTTTACAGAGTCTGTAAAAGTGTCAATCCAGAAACATACTTTGTTTCTTCACCCGAAGAAATAGACAATTCATGGTTTTCCGGGATAAATACTGTTGGAATATGCGGAGCCACATCGACCCCGAAATGGCTTCTTGATAAAATAAGGGACCACATCTCAAACATATAAAATGGAAAAATCAAAAGTATATTTTACAAACCTGAGGACGAAACCTTCAGTAAACCTTCTTAAAAAACTTGAAAATCTGGTAAACAAAGCCGGAATAGGCCGGATCGATTTTAACAAGAAATTAGTGGCCGTCAAAATTCATTTCGGGGAGCCCGGCAACCTTGCCTATCTGAGGCCAAACTATGCTGCCCGGATTATATCCCTTCTTAAATCGAAGGGTGCAGTTCCTTTTCTTACCGACTCAAACACACTTTACAGCGGAAGAAGGTCAAATGCTCCGTCGCATCTCGAGGCAGCATATGAGAATGGCTACAATCCTCTTGTAACAGGATGTCCGGTCATTATTGCGGATGGGATTAAAGGAACCGAATATCGTGAGGTGGAGATCAACCTTGAATTATGCAAGTCAGCAAAAATAGGTTCTGCCATTGCAGATGCTGACGTAATTATTTCATTGAATCATTTTAAGGGACACGAACTTACCGGATTCGGAGGGGCGCTGAAAAACCTGGGGATGGGAAGCGCCTCCGTCGGAGGAAAGCTTTTTCTTCATTCGGGATCATCGCCGCATATCTATGAGAAGAACTGCACAGGCTGCAGGATATGCGAGAAATATTGTGCCCACGACGCCATTAAAGTAGGCCGGGACAAAATTGCACATATCGATTACGAAAAATGCGTGGGATGCGGTCAGTGTGTCGCCGTTTGCCAGTATGACTCAGCAAGGGTCACATGGCAGAATTCTTCTGAAACTGTTTGCAAAAGGATAACAGAATATGCTTATGCCGTGGTTAATGAAAAGCCCTCATTTCATATCAATTTTATCCTGGATGTGTCGCCCAACTGCGACTGCTGGGATGTAAACGATTATCCTTTGGTACCTGATATAGGATTTGCAGCTTCATTCGACCCGGTTGCACTCGACAAGGCCTGTGCCGATCTTGTAATGAAGGCACCTGCACTTCCGGGAAGCATAATCTGTGAAGAAAATAACAATAACGACATGCGCGGGAAAGATAAATTTAAACATGCGCACCCCGATACTTACTGGCAGTCAGGAATAGAACATGGTGTAAAAACAGGTCTGGGCAGCAGTGAATACGAACTAATTACTTTGTGATAACTGCAACTTTATGCGCCCTGTCGTATATTTTTGATAATTTTGCCTCATTTAACAGGCCCTGATGAATTCCAAGACTAAAATTGCCAGGCTATCGGTAGCATCGAATTCCCTTCTTATAGTGATGAAGGTTATCGTAGGGATATTAAGCGGTTCGGTCAGTATTATATCCGAAGCGATCCATTCCTCTATGGATCTTATTGCTGCAATAATTGCTTTTTTTGCTGTCAGGATCTCTGATACACCTCCTGATGCAAAACACCCTTATGGTCATGGAAAAATTGAGAATATTTCCGGGGTAATAGAAGGTGTTCTGATCCTTGTCGCCGCAGCCCTTATAATTACTGAAGCAGTTAAAAAGCTGATGGGAGAATCCTTTGAACTTGAGTCGATAGGTATAGGAGCAGCTGTAATGTTCGTTTCTGCTGTTGTCAATGCCATAGTCTCACGGAAATTATATCAAGTTGCAAGGGAAACCAATTCAGTCGCCCTTGAGGCTGATGCCCTGCATCTTAAAACAGATGTATATACTTCGCTGGGAGTTGCGGCAGGACTCGGACTTATTTTACTTACCGGGGTTAGCTGGCTCGATCCTGTTATTGCTATTCTTGTTGCACTTTTCATCATAAAAGAATCGATGGTTCTTCTCAGCAAGGCATTTTTCCCTCTTCTTGACACTTCCTGGGGTAAGGAGGAGATACGTGATCTTGAGGACAATCTCGACAGGATGAAGGTTAATTATCACGACCTTAGAACTCGTCTGGCTGGTAATTACAGATTTATTGATATTCATATCGAGATACCTGAAAACGAATCAGTGGGTAATGCACACATTTATTGTGACAAAATCGAGGATGAACTTAAAAGCCTTTATGAAAATCTCACTGTAAGTATCCATGTGGAACCAGACAACAGGGGAAAAAAATAAAAGGGGTTCAATTCGAATATTTCAGCCTTAGACTGTTGCTGACCACACTTACGCTGCTCAAGGCCATGGCTGCACCGGCAATCATTGGATTGAGAAGGAAGCCGTTTAAAGGATATAAAACACCTGCAGCAATAGGTATCCCTATGATATTATAAATGAAAGCCCAGAAAAGATTCTGCCTGATAGTTCTGACAGTGTTCCTGCTTAATCTTATTGCAGCAGGTATGACTGACAAATCATTGCTTATTATTGTCATTTTCGCAGCATCAATTGCTATATCCGAACCTTTACCCATTGCAATGCTTATGTCAGCTTTTGCAAGAGCCTGGCTGTCATTAATTCCGTCACCGACCATACCGACTATTTTTTTCTCTTTTTGCAATGCCTCAACATAAGCGGCTTTGGCCGAAGGCAGCATAAGGGCTTCAAAATTTTCTATCCCTGATTTTTTTGCTATGGCTGCTGCGGTTTTCCTGTTGTCGCCTGTGATCATCCTGATATCTATTCCCAGTTTCCTGATCTGATCAACAGCATCTGAAGATGTTGTTCTCAGTTTGTCGTAAACCGATAATACCGCCAGCACTTCATTTTCATCAGCAAAAAAAATGACAGTCTTAGCTTCATCTTCCCATTGATTTGCCAGGGCATCTAGTTCAGGAGTAATGGAAATGTGATTCTCCGAAACAAGCCTTGATCCACCGGCAAGATATTTTTTGCCGTTAAAAAACCCTTCAATGCCTTTTCCGGTGATACTCTTTACATTCTCAAACTGAATATCAGAATTATTCTTATTAAAATATCTGACAACAGCCCCGGCAAGAGGATGTTCTGAGAGTCTTTCAAGACCTGCCAGTATTTTTTCAAGATCAGACTTTTCAGCGGCAGACCTCCATTCAATTCTTTCCACCGAAGGTTTTCCCTCGGTGAGAGTTCCGGTCTTATCGAGGATAAGAGTATTCATCTTACAGGCAAGTTCAAGTGATTCAGCGTCTCGTATGAGTATGTTGTTTTCGGCGCCTTTGCCAATCCCGACCATGATTGCGGTCGGGGTAGCCAGTCCAAGGGCACAGGGACAGGCTATGACCAGGACAGTGATCATGGAAAGAAGGCCCTGGACAAATCCGTTTTCTCCTCCAAAAACCGACCATATGGCCAGTGTAATGAGTGAAATCGTAACAACCACCGGTACAAATATCCCTGCGATCCTGTCCGCCAGCTTTTGAACCGGAGCCCTGCTGCCCTGTGCTTCTTTTACATATTGTATAATTAAACTCAACAGTGTTTCATTGCCAACTTTCTCGGCAACAAACCGGAATGTGCCTTTCTGGTTGACAGTACCAGCAAAAACTTTTGAGCCGCTTTCTTTCAGAACTGCCACAGGTTCGCCTGTTATCATACTTTCATCAACATAACTGCTTCCATAAGTTACCTGCCCGTCAACAGCAATTTTTTCACCTGGTCTTACAAGGACGATATCTCCCTGCCTGACTTTTGAAATGAGAAACTCCCTTATTTCTCCTGAAGGAAGAACCTTAAACACCGTTTTAGGTTGAAGGCCCATCAGCTTTTTTATTGCCGAGGAAGTATTGGCTTTAGCTTTCTCCTCAAGGAATTTACCCAGCAGGACAAGTGCAATCACGACTCCTGAGGCTTCAAAATAGACATGGGCATGGAGACCCCTGCTATGCCAGAAACCCGGGAAAAGTGTATTGAATACACTGAATAAATAAGCAATTCCTGTGCTAAGGGAAACGAGTGTATCCATTGATGCTGCGCCATGAAGGACCTGCTTCCATGCATTTATGAAGAATGACCTTCCAAACCAGAACACGAGAGGAGTTGCCAAAGCCCACATTATGAACGGAGCATACGGGATATTCATGAATACCATGCTAATCAACACCAGAGGTATAGCCAGTATCAACGACCAGGTAGTCCTCCGTTTCATCGATATATATCTTTTCAGATGAAGATTCTCTAGTTCTTCCTTTGCATTTTCAGATTCATCTATTATCAGGTCATAACCTATAGATGTTACTGCATCCTTAAGGTCCCTGGGATGGACAACCGACTCATCAAATTCTATTGAAACACTCTCATTTGCGAGGTTTACAGAAGCGTTTATAATGCCAGTCTGTTTGTTAAGCCTGGTCTGAATGTTTGCTGCACACGAAGCGCACGACATACCTGTAACGGGGAATTGCCTGGTTACAATCTTTCGTGCTTTTGATTCTTCCCCCTGATCTTTGTTTACATTCTGATTCATAAAATCTTAATCAAAAAACAATATTAACAATGTATAACATTATTACCCAGTAATTGTTGACTAAATTCGTTATATAATGTTAATTGTGAATCACACAGGCAATAACTTTTTATTAATTTTAAATCTTAAAACAAAAACAATAAGACATGTCACTTACAGAAAGAGTTGCCGCCGATCTCATAAATGCCATGAAATCGAAGGACAAGGTTTCACTTGAAGCTATAAGGGCTGCCAAGACCGCATTTTTACTTGCTCATTCCGAAAAAGGGCCCGGTAGTGTTCTTACTGAGGAAGAAGAACTGAAAATAATACAAAAGCTTGTCAAGCAGAGAAGGGAATCGGCAGAGATTTATAAATCACAGAACAGGCCTGACTTAAGTGAAAAGGAAATTGCGGAAGCTGATATCCTCGAGAAATACCTGCCTGCAAAAATAAGTGATGAAGAGCTTACCTTAGTAGTGAAGGCTGTTATTGAAAAGACCGGGGCCTTATCGATTGCAGAACTGGGAAAGGTTATGGGCGTGGCAATGAAAGAACTTGCCGGAAAAGCCGACGGAAAAGAGATTTCTGCAAAAGTAAAACAATTACTAGGCTGAAATCCTGCATAAAAGAATCACTTCCAGGCAGACAGTGAAAAAAATAATTCATTTATCCGATCTGCATATCGGACACGAGGATTGTACTTCAAAATTCAATTCAATAGCCGACAATATTATCCTGAGAATGAAGCCGGCAGAAGACTATATCATAATCGTAACAGGTGATATTGTCGAAAATGCAAACCACTCCGACTTTACAGATGATGCAGTGGCAGCATTCCGAAGGCTTGAAGACAATGGTTTTAAGATGCTTGTAATTCCTGGCAACCATGACTATGGTACAGGGGTTCTTGGAAATGACAAATTCGTTGACATATTCAAGGAAAGATTTTATGGGACGACTTATATAGAGTATCCAAAGCTTGATATAATCGACGGTGTTGCCTTTATCGGGCTCGACTCAACGGCTGCCGAGCTTCACTGGTTCGACAGGATACTTTCGCAGGGGGAACTTGGCAGGGAACAGCTCGAACGGCTTGAAAATCTGCTTGAGGACGAGGCAATTGCAGATTTACAGAAGATAGTTTACCTCCATCATCATCCATTCGATTTCAAGCCGGGCATGCGTCTTAAGGACAGCGATGACCTGAAACCGGTAATTGAGAACAGGATCGATATGATCCTTTTTGGTCATTATCATGCCGATCCTTCAAGCCCCGGAAAGACATATCATGGGAAATGGGGGATCAGGAGGTGTTATAATGCAGGTTCCGCAACACATAAAAACGACAGTGTAGGGTTTCACAGGGTCATCGACCTTGAATTCGATGATCCGGCAATGGATTATGACGGATGCTTTATATAATGGCAGAGGGAACAGGGCGCATGGCAAAAGGCGGAGAGCAATGGGAACAGGATAAAAGGGAAGAACAATACAAAGGGCCCGGAACGATAGAAATCGACATTGTGCCGGGCCTTGTGATATAAAGTGAAAAAATAAGCAGCTATCCCCTATTTATTGTAAGGTTCAATAACCCGTTTCAGAAGCGCTATTGTGGCCTTAATACCCTCGTCCTCATTCAGTTTTAGACCTTCATATTCGACATCGATATAACCCTTGAATCCTGAGTCGGCAATGATCTTCATCATTTTCTCATAATCGATCTGCGTCTCATTGCCGTTAGCATCAAAATCATGTGTTTTTGCGCTGACGCCTTTGGCATACGGCATAAGTTCAGTTACGCCCTTGTAACGGTCGTATTCATAGAAATTTCCAAGATCAGGCAGCGTACCGCAGTTAGGTTTGTTTACAGATTTCATTATTTCGGCAAGCCATTTGCCATAGGAAGAGTTGCCGCCGTGGTTTTCAACAATTACATTGATACTATAGTCAGCGGCGTAAGTAGAAAGCTTCGTAAGGGCATCAATAGCTGCAGCCTGCATCTGTCCCATCGTACCTCTACCGCCTGCATTGACCCTTATCGAATGGCAGCCGAGGAATTTTGCAGCCTTTACCCATTTATAATGGTTCTCAACTGCTTTGTTACGTGCCGTTGCAGATGTATCTGCGAGGTTGCCTTCGCCGTCGACCATTATAAGCAGGCTCTTTACACCGTATTTCTCACATTCATTTTTCAACTGTGTAAGATACTGTGTATCTTCAGCCTTATCCCTGAAAAATGTCGAAACATATTCAACTGCATCAAGGCCATAAGTTTCCTTGGCAATTCTCGGGAAATCCATGTTGGTTATTGTCTTCTTGAAAAGGCTTTTGTTGAGGGACCACTCGGCAAGTGAAATCTTAAACCGGGGTTCCTGTGCCGATGAGGCCAATGTTACTGCAAGCAGTAAGATCAAAAATGAGTAACGGGTTTTCATAGTCAGTGGTTTTTTAGTTATCAAATTTAATTAAAAGGTTATAATTTATAATGTTAAAGAATATTAATACCCTCCGTCCATAAGATATAATTTTTTCCCTCAGGAAGAAATCAAATTCCATCGGACGGTGCAAAAAGCAAACTGACAGTCCGCGAACTTAGTAATAACAAAATTGTTATTTTTATGCGGTTATGTACATATATAAAGCAATTAAAGAGTTGAATGTTAATCAGGCCTGTATACAAACTTAAACTGCTTTTCTTTTTATTCTTCATCGCATTTTATCCGGCTTTTGCCGGACCTTGTCCTGATTTCCGCCCACCTCAGGAGAAGCGGCCGGGAGATCAGGATCTGTTTAATGGAAGGATATGGCACAACCAGTACCCGAAAGTATTTGGTGACCAGTTTTTCCTTACAAATACATTTCTGAAAGGATCTGTCACCCTGAACGGACGCAAATACGATGGCCTCGACCTGCTTTATGACATTGCAAATGATGAGCTTATTATGAAATCCGAATCATATCCGGTAATCATAATGAACAAGGAGATGGTTGACAGCTTCACTCTCCGGAACGGTAACAGGATTTACAAAATAATAAATGAAAGAATAGATACAAATGTTATTCACAGAGGTTATATCAATGTTCTTTACCAAGGTCCTTCGGCATTTTATGTAAAATATACAAAGAGAATTCAGCCGCTTGCCGTTGACGGAAGATTCGATCTTTTTTACCAGGAAGCCAGAATGTATTTAAAACAGGATACAAACATGGTTCGTGTGGAAACAAAAAAAGAGCTATTCAAATTACTGAAGGATAAAAAGAAAGAAATCAAGGAGTTTGTAAGGATCCGGAATATCAACGGATACAGGTTATCCTTAAAAGATCCTGATTCTGTCATCCCGTTGTTAAATTACTACGACAGTCTAAAAACCAAATAGATGCGACTCAGATTTGCCGGAACAGCCATACTTTTCCTGATATCTGCCGCATCCGCTGCACAGCAGAATTATATCATAGGCTGGGATTACAGCGGAGAACCCTTTGAGTCGTTTGTTCAGAGAGCTGAAACAACACATAACATAAGGTTTTTCTATGAGAAAGACTGGATAAATGATATTGTTCTCGGCAACTATCAAGGGAAGAACCGGCTTGACGAGATACTCGACACCTTGTTTTCAGGGAAAGAAATTTACTGGTATGAATTCAGAAAGGGAAACATAATATTGACAAAATCATTTGCAATAAAACTGGCAGGAGAAGAACCGACCGGTGACGACAAATATATACCCGGGTCTGATTATTCAGAGGGACAAGCGAATGCTTTGAACCAGGGCAATCTTGTGACTGTCATCGGTAACCCGGCAAACAAAAATCTTCCAGGCGATGTAATGCTGTCGGGATATATTATAAATCAGGATACGAGGGAACCTGTTGCCGGAGCAACAGTATATATTCCAGGCCTTTTGTCGGGTACAATTTCCAACCAGTACGGATTTTTCAGGATGAATATTCCAAAGGGGTCTCACCAGGTTCGCTTTTCATTTGTAGGGATGAAGGAAAAGATTATCGAACTCAGCATCTATGAACCGGGAGAACTGAATATTGAAATGAAAAATGTGCTTGTTCCGCTTAAGGAAGCTGTCATCACTGCCGAGAAAGATGTAACAGTGCAACGTTTTGAGGTTGGTGTTGAAAAGGTAAATATTACATCATTCCGTCTGATGCCGACATCGATGGGCGAATCAGATATTGTTAAAAGCATTTTGCTGGTTCCGGGGGTAAATACCATTGGCGAAGGATCGGCTGGCTTTAATGTAAGAGGCGGATCTGCCGACCAGAACCTGATACTTCTTTATGGCGCCCCGCTGTATAATTCAAACCACTTCTTTGGATTCTTTTCAGCAGTAAATCCGGATATTATCAGGGATGTGACCCTGTTCAAGGGCGGCATTCCGGGCAGATTTGGTGGAAGATTATCCTCAGTGCTTGAGATTACTCCACGGGAAGGCAACAGAAATAAATTCGCAGGTAATGCCGGAATTAGTCCGGTCACTGCTCATTTCTCGGTTGAAGGCCCATTGAAGAAAGACACACTTTTTTATCTGCTCACAGGCAGAACAACTTATTCCGACTGGATATTGAGGGCGGTTGATAATACCCAGCTAAATAACAGCAGCGCCTCATTTGACGATCTGAATGCCAGAATAGCCTGGGATGTAAACAGGAAAAACAAGATTGATCTTTCAGCCTATTATAGCCATGACGCATTCAGGCTCAACTCTGATACTTCATACAAATACCTGAACAACCTGGTGTCAATGAGATGGCGTCATTATTTCAACAGCACATTTTTCTCTTCACTTACAGTAAATAACAGTTATTACAAATATAAAATTTCAAGTATCAGGGTTCCTGAAGAGGCATTTAGTCTTATTCACAGCATTAACAGTACAGGACTTAAGGCGGAATTCAACCTGTTCAGGGGAAGAAGCGAAATTAATTTCGGGGGCGAACTTAACCGTTACAATGTTGCACCCGGTAATTACAGACCCAATAATGATTCATCCATTGTAATACCTAATTCGATTCAGCGTCAGAGAGCCTATGAAGGAGCAATCTGGTTTGAGGACAGATATATAATCACAGAATATCTTTCTCTGAATGCCGGACTAAGGTATTCCGCATTCTTTGCCCTAGGGCCTCAAATTGTATATATATACAATCCTGAATCCTCAAGGAGCTTATCTTCAGTTATGGATACCGTGTCTTTTAAAAGATCGGCATTATATAAGAAATATTCAGGTCCCGAACTCAGATTATCTGCAAATTTCAGGCTGGATAATTACAGTTCGCTGAAGCTCAATTATAATAATACACTACAGTATCTTCATCAGCTTTCCAATACAACCTCCATCTCCCCAACGGATATCTGGAAATTAAGTGATTATTACCTTAAGCCGCAGAAAGGGGAACAGTTTGCTGCCGGTTACTACAGAATTATTAACAGGAACAAAATCGAGTTTTCTGCCGAAATTTATTACAAGATCATGGAGAACATGACTGATTTCAAGGGAGGAACTAACCTTGTCATGAACGAATTCGTGGAACGCGATCTGGTGAATGTCAGAGGAAAAGCATACGGAATCGAATTTCTGCTTAAAAAACCGGAGGGAAGGATACGCTGGAGCGCCGGATATACATATTCACGCGTACTTCTTAAAAGTACGGGCTCATTCAGTGACGAAATAATAAATTCGGGGAAATGGTTCCCTGCAAGCTTTGACCGTCCTCATGACCTGGTTCTGACACTTAACTGTATATGGTCGAGACGAGTCAGCCTCTCGGCGAATTATGATTTCAGTTCAGGACGACCTGTTACCTATCCTGTAACATCATATAAAATCGGCGATATAATCATTAACCATTATTCCGACAGAAACAGTTACAGGATTCCATATTATTCGCGGCTTGACCTTTCAGTAAAGATAAGCGGCACACTTAAATCGAAAAAAATAGCTCAGCCACACTGGATATTCTCAGTCTACAATGTTCTCGGACGGGATAATGTTTATTCAGCTTTTTTCAAAAATGTGAATAACACTGTCAGGGGATATTATCTTTCAATATTTTCAAAACCAATACCGTCACTTTCATTCAACTTCGATTTTTAACCATGATACGACCCCTGGTAATAATAATGATTTTCTATCTCCTTACCTTTGCAGAGGGCTGCACTGTCGAGTTTGAGCCCGATATCAGGAACAATGATGAACTGCTTGTTGTGGAAGGTATGATAACAAACCAGAACAGGGTGAACACGGTGAAACTGTCAAAATCGACAAAGATCGGCAAACCGGTAGGCACAAACAAAGTCACAGGGGCAATTGTAACAGTCACTGATGAGAACGGAATAGTAACAACGCTCAGGGAATCGCCTCCAGGAACCTATTCGACCGATTCAACAATTTTCAGGGGAAGGACAGGAGGACAGTATGCTTTGAACGTAAAAGTAAACGGCAGGAGTTACGAAACCGGATTCGTTGAAATGCTACCTGTCCCGCCTATAAACTCTCTTTATTACGAAAAGGTTGTGATTACTGCTGCAAGGGATTCAAACGATATAGATGAAGGGGCCAGAATATATGTCGATTCATATGATCCGTCGGGCAAATGCCTGTTTTTCAGATGGGATTATGTCGAAACATGGGAATACCAGATACCTTACAATGTGATAAATAAGATTTGCTGGGTCACAGAGCGCTCGGATGAGATACTTGTTAAAAACACCTCTCTTTACAGCCAGGCAAGGGTTTCAAAATTCCCGGTACTTTTTATTTCAAACAAATCCGACAGACTCAAGGAGACATACAGCATCCTTGTCCGCCAGTATTCAGTAAGTGAACAGGAATACGATTTCTGGGAAAAGATTAGGAATGTTTCCCAGAATGTAGGTAATCTGTATGATATTGCACCGATGTCAATTCAGGGGAACATACGATGCTGCGATGATCCGGAGGAAACGGTGCTGGGTTACTTCAGCGTTTCAGCAGTTGCTGAAAAGAGACTGTTCATCCACGACACTTTCCTGGGACTGCCGGTTTTTGTAACATACTGTGCAACAGATACTCTTCAAGGCGTGCTTCCTGACACAGGGCTGAACAGTGATTACTGGGTGATTGAAGATTTCAGTGACGAAATTCCGCCATTCTGGGTCATCACCACTTTTAAGGAATGTGCTGATTGTTCGACGAGGGGGACAAAAGTAAGGCCGCCATTCTGGGAAGAATTCTGAGAAAGAGATTAGAAAAAGATGAGAGTTCCCTTAAAAATATTTACCATCCTGATCCTGCTGGCCACAAATACGATACTGAAAGGCCAGCCAATTGAAAAGATCGGGCTGCATACCGACAGAAACATTTATATTGCCGGAGAGGTTCTGTGGTTCAGCATTTACAATATCAATGAAGAAACCGGGCGATTGACACCTGTAAGTCTGATTGCATATGTCGAGCTGTTAAATCCCTGGAATGTTCCAGTGGTCCAGCTAAGAATAAAGCTGACAGAAGGAAGAGGGAATGGATCATTCCAGATACCTGATACATTAAGTACGGGGGATTTTACCCTGAGAGCCTATACAAACAGGATGAGAGATAATCTTTCTGACGGTTGTGCCATGAAAAACATCGGAATTTTTAATGCCGTCAGAGCAAAAACTTACATTCGTCGAAACAGAACTTCTGGTTTATTACGTATTAATTCACAAAAAAATATACGTAACCTGCACCGTGATGTAATTATACTTGCAGACACAGCTTATGAGCCGCGTAAAAAGGTTGCTGTAAAAATACTTGCAGAAAAAACTGGCTTACCGGCATCCCGGTATATTGATTTGAGTGTTTCAGTTGTTCCTGCATCGGTTGCAGATACAAGCTTTGAATTCACGGGAAATCAAGGCTCTTATGCATCATCATCCTCAGGTAATTCAGAGAGTGAGGGGCATTTCCTTTCTCTCAAAATCAGGAACCAGGATGGCAGTTCTACCGGCAGGAAGAACAGACTGTTCATGTCAGTTCAGGGAAAAGTTGCGGCATTCAGGTATGCTGAAATGGATTCGACAGGGCTATATACCTTTATCCTGCCGGTCGACAGCAGGCAAAGGACTTTCATCCTTCAGCCGGAAATCCCCGATAATAAAATGAGACTTGAGATTGAATCATCATTTTCATTGGTGATGCCTGAATCAGGACATTATAAAGACACACTGCGTGGAAAGGAACCTGTAGTTTTTGAAAGTCTGAGTTTCAACCATCAGGTAAACAGGATATATGGAATAACAACCAGAAGTGTGTCAGAAGAGGCTGAGCCGGAAAACATACTAAAAAGACGGTTCTACGGGATCCCTGAAATGGAGGTAATTCTCAATGACTATATTAAGCTTCCTGATATGACTGAGGTCTTTTTTGAACTTGTCCCGGGTATAATTTTACGTGAAGGCAGGAATGGATATGAAATGAAGATCACAAATCCGCTAACCGGTACTTTCTATGAAGAACCTCCTTTAGTAATGATTGACGGTGTTATCTTAAATGACCTGAATGTACTGGTTAATCTCGATCCGGAGCTTGTCGAGAAAATAGAAGTTGTCAAAACTCCATATCTTACCAGCGATCTTATTCTTCACGGCATTGTTAATGTAATAACAATATCAGGCGATTTCAGCAAGGTCACAATTCCAGATTATGCAGCCATTTTTCCTTACAGGGTGGTTGAACCAGGATTTGATTTTGTCGCTCCGTCATATGAGGATGAGCAGATCAGGACGGGACGAAAGCCTGACCTCAGAAATACTCTGTACTGGAATCCGTCATTACAGACTGATGCCAACGGAAAGGCTGAATTTGAATTCTGGACTCCGGATGTTCCGGGTGAATACTCCATAACTGTACATGGAATATCATTATCGGGAGAAAAAATCACTGCTGCCAAATCATTCATTGTGAAATAAAGCAAAAATCATCCTAAATGGATATCTTTACAGTTCATATTAGATCCATCTAAAGTACATTAACCTTAATCATCTGAATGGATTTCTTACTCGACGGCATCATTCTCATAACATGGAAGCAGATCTTGATGTGGATCATCGGAGGCATACTAATATATCTTGCCATTGACAGGCAACTTGAACCTTCATTGCTGCTTCCCATGGGATTTGGGGCCATTCTTGTAAATCTTCCGCTGTCGGGAGCGCTTGACCAGAACGTTCAGGGAATTGGGCAGGTAACCGGGATAATTGACTGGCTTTTTAAAATAGGGATTGAGGCATCGGAAGCGATGCCGCTTCTGTTGTTTATAGGCATTGGGGCAATGATTGATTTTGGTCCCCTCCTGTCAAATCCCCGCTTGTTTTTGTTTGGTGCTGCTGCCCAGTTCGGCATTTTCGCAACAGTGATAATCGCAACCCTTCTGGGATTCGATCTTAAAGATGCAGCCTCAATCGGTATTATAGGAGCGGCCGACGGACCAACATCGATACTTGTTTCCCAGGTGCTAAAAAGCCAGTATATAGGACCAATTGCAATAGCAGCATATTCGTACATGGCACTGGTACCTATAATCCAGCCTTTTGCAATAAAACTGTGTACGACTGAAAAGGAAAGAAAAATCAGAATGAAATATAATCCCGGGAGTGTGTCAAAGCTCACCAGGATCCTGTTCCCTGTTGTGGTCACGATAATTGCAGGTCTTGTTGCTCCGGCGTCTATAGCTCTTGTGGGCTTCCTGATGTTCGGTAACCTTATCAGGGAATGTGGTGTTCTAAGGTCGCTGTCAGAAACTGCCCAACGTGATTTTGTAAATCTTATAACATTGCTGCTGGGTATTACAATAGCTGCCACCATGAAAGCAGAGTCATTCGTTTCCGTAAAAACCATACTTATCATGGGTCTGGGCCTTCTGGCATTTATTTTTGACACAATTGCCGGTGCAACATTTGCAAAATTCCTTAATTTGTTCCTTAAGCAAAAGATAAATCCTATGGTTGGCGCTGCCGGGATATCAGCATTCCCGATGTCATCCAGGGTCATACAGAGGATGGGGCTTGAAGCCGATCCTCAGAATCATTTGCTTATGCATGCTGCCGGGGCAAATGTCTCCGGACAAATAGCTTCAGTTATTGCAGGTGGCGTTATCATAGGTCTGGTTCCGGGATTTTTATAGGAGATTAAAATGGATCAGGATATCAAAAATGCTTTACTACTGACGGCGATGGGAATGGGTGCCATTTTCACCGTGGTATTAGTAATCTATATGGCTGTCCATCTGATGCTTAAACTAACAGGAAGAAAAAAAAGCAATCCGATTAGCCAAGGCCCGGAAATTTAATTCCATATTTCGAAGCCGTTTCCACAATTCTCTTTACATCAGGGGGACCCTGTGGACGGGGAGAAACTGCAAATTCCCTTGCAGGCTCGCTCATCTCGCGGAAATACTCTTCAAAGCCTCCGGGTGAAAGATGAATTAGTACCTCAGCCTGGTCAGTCTGCACCTGAAATGAATGCTAAATATTTCGCGGAAGGAAAATCCAATCTCCTTTTCCTGCCCTAAGAACCTCACCACCAACAGTGTAATTAATCTCTCCATTCAGAAGATAAAAAAATTCATCTTCCCTGGTATGGATGTGAGGCGGGGGTTCAAGACCTTTTATTTCTATTCCGTGCAGGAGGGTAAAGGATCCATTAGTGTCACTGCTTGTAACAAGAAAGCTCATCAGATGGCCAATATACCAGTACGAATTAAATAAAAAACAGGCAACACCAGGGTTGTATTTATAGAATCCTGTATTTATCACCGTTTGGAGTCATCACCAGGTGAAAAATGACAGGCAGCAATTGTGAATCAATTAACAGAACATACAAAAAGGCAGAAACTGGCATTATTGACCTGGAACGGGTGTCGGTTTTCAGATCTTCTTCCCTATATAGAACACATAACCGTAATAATTCTTGTACATTGAATATAGCTGAGCTTCATGACGTTCACTTGCAATAAAGTCGATTGCAGCCTGGTTACCCTCATGTTTTCTCAGAAAGTCCTCCTGTACTTTAACTTGTGGCGCAAAGAAGTTATCAGTCCAGCATGATTCCGGAAGAATAAAATGAGCCACAGGAATATATCCTGCATTCTGCATCCGGGCTGTTGTAACCGGAATAGTATCAATCTCAGGATATGCATCCATCCAGAATTTTTCAATCTCTTCCGGCCTTTCTTCAGTAAACCATGATGCTTCAGTCACAGCTACGAAACCTCCTGGTTTCAGAAATCTGTTCCAATATCGCAGACCCTTTTCAAAACCTATATTATATATTGCTCCTTCCGACCAAATAAGATCAAGCTCGCTGTCCTTAAAAGTCAGATTATCCATCGATCCTACAACACCCTTGACCCTGTTGTCCAATCCCAGTTTGACTGCATTTGAATTAAAAATGTCGATGAATGCAGGGAAAAGGTCGATCCCGGTAATACTACCGGGGGTATTCTGTGCCAGTACCATCGTCTGGCCTCCTGTTCCGCAGCCTATATCTGCAATTTCCGATCCGGGGTTGAGGTTATCAATAAAGCTCAAAGCCTTAATAGTTGCGTCAGGACTTCCCGGTCCCTGACGTTCAACACCTGAATAATATTCGCAGATCAGATTAAAGTCGAATTCGTGAATTGATTTAGTCTCGTTATCCATTGAGAGTAATATTATAAGTCCATGAAATAGGCATCACAATGTACGAAATAATCTGCATGTTTCCTCCACTTCCATTTCGCAGGGAGTGGCAGAAATGCCGGAACGGGAAATGAATTTTGATGAGTTAACAGATAATGTATAATGGATTTAAGGAAGAAACATCCGGAGAATCGGGCTTGCCAATTAATATTTTGTGTGTGATTATTTTATCTTGATTATTTGATTATCTTTGCGACCTTATTAACAAGGTGATTTCCAAGTAGCGTTTTCACGCATTTAATCCAGTCTGCATTTGAGTTCATTTCAGCCGGGATAACAAATAAATCGCTCCCGGATACGCACCATAAATAGAATAAATGATACAATTTGAAGAAATGGGATTTACTCCCGGCATACTTAAAGCAATTAAGGAACTTGGTTTTGAACATCCTATGCCCGTACAGGAGAAAGTTATTCCTATGATGCTGGGCACAGAAAATGATATTATAGCACTTGCACAGACAGGAACAGGAAAGACAGCCGCTTTCGGTCTTCCGCTTGTACTGTCGACTGATCCGGAAATGAATTCAACACAAGCACTGATACTTTGTCCAACAAGGGAACTGTGCATTCAGATAACAGGTGATCTCGCTGATTACTCAAAGCATACAGGGAATCTGAGGATACTGGCGGTATATGGAGGTTCGAGTATTGAGAACCAGATAAGGGAGTTAAAGAAGGGCGTACATATAATAGTTGCAACACCTGGACGGCTGATTGACCTTATCGGCAGAAAGGCTGCCAGGCTGAACAATGTTCATACGGTAGTACTTGATGAAGCGGATGAAATGCTCAATATGGGTTTTCTCGACAGTATAAATGAGATCCTTGAAGAGGTTCCGGAAGGAAGAAGGACACTGCTTTTTTCAGCAACAATGTCACCTGAGATAGGGTCGATCGCAAGAAAGTACATGAACAATCCTTCAGAGATAACTATCGGAACAAAAAACTCTTCGGCAGAAAATGTAAGCCACAATTATTACCTTGTACATGCAAGGGACAAATATAAAGTTCTGAAGCGCATTGCTGATTTTGAACCTGATATTTACGGTATTGTTTTCTGCCGTACCCGTAAGGAGACTCAGGAAGTTGCATCAAACCTGATAAATGACGGATACGATGCTGACGCCCTCCATGGCGATCTGTCGCAGTCGCAGCGCGATGCAGTGATGCAGAAATTCCGTCAGAAGAACCTTCAGATACTTGTTGCCACCGATGTGGCTGCCCGCGGACTGGATGTTGACGATCTGACTCATGTAATAAACTTTAGTCTTCCCGACGACCCGGAGGTCTATACCCACAGGTCGGGCCGCACCGGAAGGGCAGGAAAAACAGGGATATCAATAGCCCTGGTCCATCTGAAAGAAAAGAACAACCTCAGCAGGATTGAACATCTTATAAAAAAGAATTTCAAATCGCTGCCGATTCCCACAGGAACGGAGATATGCGGAAAACAGCTGTTCAACTGGGTTGGAAAGATTGAAAATGTTACCACTGGTCATAAGGAAATAGAAAAATACATTCCAGGTATCAAGGAAAGGCTTGCAACTCTCGACAGGGAAGAGCTTCTCAGAAGGGTTGTCACTCTCGAATTTGAAAGGTTCCTGGATGATTACCGTCATGGGGAGGATATAATCCCACCGGTTCCCGAAAAAGCAGGAAGGTCTGAAGGGAAAAATGGGAAAAGATCACGTGACCATAAGGATAGCGATTATACCAGGTTATTTATAAATCGAGGAAAATCAGATGGTTTTTATCCGGAGCAACTGATAGATCTTATAAACCACAATACAAAGGGGAAACAAGTACCTATCGGAAAGATAGATCTAATGAGGGATTTTTCATTTTTTGAAGTCGGATCTGAACATGCTGAAATGCTTATCAGAGCCCTCCATAACAAGCAATATATGGATAACAGGCTTGTTCTTCAGAAGGCTCAGGAAAAATCAGCGAAAAATGACAGACCAAGTGAATTCCGTGGAAAAAAATCTACTAAACACCCTGAAAAAAGACGGAGTGACAAAAGACAAAAAGCAGAAAGGCATTTCTACAATTAATAATTGTTTCCCTCTCAGAGAATGTAACTAACCAGCAGAATTATTCTAATCCAGGGGATTTAATACCGTATCTGGATGCTGTTTCCACAATTCTTTTTACATCCGGAGGACCCTGTAGACGGGTGGAACCGCAAAGGTTTTTGCAGGTTCACTCATTTCCCTGAAATATTCCTCAAATCCTCCGAGTGATAGATGAATAAGTACTTCAGCTAGTTTCTTTGCTTGTAATAAGGAAACTCATCAGACGTGCGAAATACCAGTATGAGTTCTTAAATTCAGAGGCAACCATTCTCGGGGAGTTTTCACCTGATAATTCTTTAGGACTCAGGGAAATTGCCTTGCTAACGGGGCAAAACCCGCGGCAGTCAGTCCGAATAAAAAGGCTTTTATATCCATAGCAAAACTTTTTAGAGGTTTTAACATTTATAACAATTCATCCGAGGGAAGGTCTAATTTCAAGATGAACAACTGCACCTGGCAATTGTTAATTAATTAACAGAACTCAGAAATAATATTAATGGAAACTGAAAATATCAGAAATACAAGGAAAGTTGTCGTGGTCGGAGCAGGCGCTGTTGGAGCAACATATTGTTATTCACTGGCTCAGAGTGGCCTGGCTGATGAAATAGTGATTATAGACAGGAATACGGATCTTGCCGAAGGACAGGTTTCTGATCTGGTACACGGGCAGCCATTCTTTCCAACTGCCAGCATCCGTCAGGGATCCGCAACCGACTACAGTGATGCAAACCTTATCGTAATAACTGCAGGATCGGCCCAGAAGCCAGGTGAGACAAGACTCGACCTGCTGAAGAAGAACGCCTCTATAGTGGGCAGCATCGCGGAAGAAGTCGCAATGAACAAATCACAGGGAGTAATGCTGATAGTCACCAATCCTGTCGATGTGCTAACATGGGTTGCAATAAAACGTTCGGGATGGGATCCGGGCCGGGTGATTGGTTCAGGAACTGTACTCGACAGCGCCAGGTTCAGGCATTTCATAGCCAGACATTGCAATGTTGATGTTCATAATGTACATGCATATATACTCGGCGAACATGGCGACAGTGAAGTGGCAGCATGGTCGATGACACATATAGGTGGCATCCCGATCGACAGGTATTGTCCGCTTTGCGGCGGATGCGGAGGATGGAATGAAGAAAGGCTAAGCATCGAAAGGAAAGTCAGGGAGTCAGCATATCATATAATTAATGCCAAGGGATCGACACATTTTGCAGTCGGGCTTGCCCTTGTAAAAATTACAGAATCAATTCTCAGGAGACAGAATTCTGTGCTTACGATTTCGACCATGCTACAGGGCGAATACGGGATCAGTGATGTCTGCTTAAGTCTTCCTGCAGTTGTTTCCGATTCAGGAATAGTCAGGATAGTTGACGGACCTCTTTCAGAAGGTGAAAAAACATTGTTGCAACGTTCGGCAAGCATCCTTAAGGAATCGATTGCATCCTTAAATATTCAGTTATGATGCCTGAAAAGATTAAAATAAAATAACCTTTTAACACGGATAATCATCACATTTCATACTTTCTGACAATTCTCATTGCAGCTTCAGCAATCACCTTGTCAGGAAGCCTTCCGTGATATTTTTCAGTGACATCAAACAACTCCTTAATAAGGTCTTGTTTTAGTGAATATTCATTTGCCCTGTCAAAAGGAGAATCCCCTGCTACCCATTCACCTTTCCAGTTGATATGTCCTTCGTCCGAACCTGCTGCCATATATGTAATTTTTTCAGGAAAAAGTAATATTAGCACCAGCCAGCAATTTACAAAATAATCATTATCAGGATAAAAGGCAGCAGAACAATTTAAGGATCTATCTTTATTACTTATTTTGCGCTGAAATTACAGGATGCATAAACTAAACCGGCATCTGATGACCTGAGTTAATAAAGAACTATTTCGAGGTAATATAATGTTAACCCTTTTCTTAATAAATGATGGACAAAGAAGTAATAATTAAGCAAACAGCAAAGCACGTCAGGGAAATATTATTTGGTGATAGCTCAGGCCATGACTGGTGGCATGTTTACCGTGTATGGAAAAATTCTATTAAAATTGCCGGTAATGAAAATGCTGATCTTTTTGTTGTTCAGCTTGCTGCATTGCTTCATGATATTTCAGACTGGAAATTAAATGATGGTGATGTTGAAGCCGGTCCTCGTCTTGCAAGGGAATGGCTTGAAAAAATGAATGTTGAGGAAGCTGTGGTTTCCCAAGTATGCGAAATCATTAAAAATATCTCGTTTAAAGGGGCTGGTGTTAAAACTCCGATGCTGACCACCGAAGGAATGGTTGTTCAGGATGCCGACAGACTTGATGCGATGGGTGCCATAGGAATTGCCAGGACATTTGCATATGGAGGTTATAAGAACAGGGAAATTCACAATCCCGAAATAAAGCCGGAGCTACATGATACTTTTGAAAAATATAAAAACTCAACAGGCCCGGTAATAAACCATTTTTATGAAAAACTGCTTCTGCTGAAGGGCCTTATGAATACAGCCACAGCCAAAAGGATGGCGGAAGGAAGACATAAGTATATGGAACAATTCCTGGAAAGGTTCTATAAGGAATGGGACGGAAAATGTTAGCATTTAAGGTTAACATTATTACAGATTATTCAATTATACGCTTCATTACAACACTCCCATCCTGATAATCAGGTTGGCATATGCCTTCCTGAATCCGGACAGGAATGTACCCGGAACCGGTAAATTCCGCTATGATTATATTTTTCAAATTCACCCGGATTTCGTAAATTTAACCAGACCGGTAAATCATTAAAATATAAGACAATTGTATCATCGTGATCCGATTAATACGGACCAACAGAAATATGTGCCTTAATAAGAAAAAAAAATTACAATAATGAAACATAAGGAATCATTGGCTGCAGAACAATGGCATGCATTTCCGGCTGAAGAGATCTTCAGGGAGCTAAATACTTCTGAAAATGGGATCAGACAGGAAGAAGCAAGAGAAAGATTAAGTTTTTACGGGGAGAATAAACTACCTGAAAGCAAAAAAGTTACTCTTTTTCAGATAGTAATTCACCAGCTTATCAATCCGTTGATTTTTATTCTGGTTGCAGCTGCCATAGCGTCAATGGCTATCGGAGAAGGGAAAGATGCAATATTTATTTTTCTCGTGATATTTATTAACAGCGCATTGGGGGCTTATCAGGAATATAATGCAGAACGAAGCGCCAGCAGTCTGCAGAAGTTAATAAAAATCAGGGCGAGGGTAAAAAGGGATGGAAGAGAGACGGAGGTGCTTTCAGAGGAACTTGTACCAGGCGACATTATACTGCTTGAATCAGGAATGAAGGTGCCTGCAGATATAAGGTTGACTGAGGCATCGGGGCTGGAGATTAACGAAAGTTTCCTTACCGGCGAGTCAATAGCAGCAGTAAAACAAACAGGTGTTCTGCAGGAAAAACTGGGAGTTGCCGAGAGAACAAACATGGCATTTGCCGGATCTACAGTAATGAAAGGCAGGGGAGTGGGAGCAGTAGTCTGCACTGGTGCTGACACCCAGGTGGGGAAGATTTCGCAGGACGTTACTCAGTCTGCTTCAGCAAAACCTCCCCTGGTACAACGAATGGAAAAGTTTATAAAGCAAATCAGCATTTTTATTATTGCAATAAGTGTAATACTGGCAATTATTCTCAGGATACAGGGAATGGATCTTACAGCTATTTTCTTTTTCGTTGTCGCCCTGGCCGTTTCAGCCATTCCCGAAGGCCTGCCGGTAGCTATGACTGTGGCACTGTCAATTGCCACCAGTCGAATGGCCAAACGAAATGTGATAGTCCGAAAGCTGACATCAGTAGAGAGCTTAGGCAGCTGTACTGTAATAGCAAGCGATAAGACCGGAACACTGACAGTAAACGAACAAACAGCAAAAATAATTCTTTTGCCTGATGGAACTAGATTTTCTGTAACAGGAGAAGGTTACAACGGTAATGGTTCGGTAACAAATGCAGATGGCAAGTTAATTGGAGTTTCAGATATCGAAGAGATATCGAGACTTGCGCGGATCGCAGTTTATGCCAACGAAGGCTTTCTGATAAAGGAAAATGACAAATGGACTTACCATGGTGATGCTATGGATGTTGCTTTACTGGGAATGAGTTATAAACTTGGAATTAATCCTGAGAAATGGAGAACAGATAAAAAACCTGTTGGAAAAATCCCATATGAATCGGAGCGCAAATTTTCAGCTGCATTCTGCGATATTCAGGATACAACCTATATTGGCATAAAAGGCGCCGTGGAAACCGTACTCGATTTCTGTAACTCAATGTCGGAAAGCGGAGAAACAAAAAATATTGACAGGGAGAAAATACTTGCCGGCGCAGAAGAGTTGGCCAAAAACGGATACAGAGTACTGGCATTTGCAAGCGGGGAATATAAGAATTTTCAGAAAAAAGAAACTTATGAAGATCTGGATATCAGCTCACTGACATTCTATGGTATGGTAGGATTCATAGATCCCTTAAGGTCAGAAGCCAGGGCATCAGTCGAGCAATGTCATGGTGCTGGAATAAAGGTCATTATGATAACCGGAGATCATCCTGAAACTGCAGGCACTATTGCCCGTGAACTGGGTATTGCTGATGACAGGACCGCTGTTGTGACCGGGCAAATGCTCATGGAAGCGGGAGCTCACGACAGCCCTGCATATGAAAAACTTGTTGCGTCAACTACTGTTTTTGCAAGGATTTCTCCTGCCCAGAAACTTGAGATTGTGGATGTACTTATCCGTGAGGGAGAATTTGTTGCTGTAACCGGAGATGGGGTTAATGACGCTCCCGCCCTCAAACGTGCCAATATAGGTGTGGCAATGGGATCAGGAACAGATGTGGCAAAAGAGGTGGGATCAATGATCGTACTGGACGACAATTTCAAATCCATTATAGCAGGTGTTGAGGAAGGCCGGTTTGCTTATGATAATGTCCGTAAAGTAATATACCTACTCATTTCAACAGGAAGTGCTGAAATTATTTTATTCCTGATATCTGTCTTCGCAGGTCTGCCATTGCCTCTTTTAGCTGTACAACTCTTATGGCTGAATCTGGTAACCAACGGCATACAGGACGTTGCGCTTGCTTTTGAAGGTGGTGAGCCGGGTGCTATGAAACGAGCTCCCCGGAAACCTTAAGAGAAAATATTTAACAGTCTGATGATCAGGCAGACCATAACTGCAGGAATAACAATGGGATTAACTGTTTTTGGTCTCTGGTATTATCTGAATTCTTACATCTGCATGAATGAAAGACATGCACGCGACCTCATCCTTCTGCTATTCGTCTTCATACAGAACTTCCATGTCTTCAATGCCCGTTCTGAGAGAGTATCAGCATTCAGGGTACCGATTAAAAGAAACATAATGCTTGTTTTTGGTGTTATCCTTGCACAGGGTGTTCATATTGCCAGTATGCAAATTCCATTTATGCAGAACATTTTGCATATTGAACCTGTTACCTTTAATGAGTACGTCCTTATATTGACTCTGGCTGTACCAACAATATTGGTAATGGAGTTGTTTAAGTTTATCAACAATAGATCCCGAAGATCAGGTAGTGATATGAATAAACAGTAAAGACTGAAATCGGACTGCGACCTTAAACTCTGTTTTTCATTGCTTGAAAAGTATTAAAATATCAGGCTAAAGTCATATTCATGAATTGATTATGTATCTTCATCCATAAGGTATGGAAATGAAAAAGACCTTAAGTTATTAAATGAGGTCGAGAAAGGAACTTCTTAATACCCTCACCCCCATTCCTGTCATCTCCTTTTTAAGTATCTCAAAGGATTCAGCATTAAGCGGACGGGAAGCATCTTCAACAAGAGCAGATGAAAATCCTTCCATGACTGCATCTCTTATAGTGTAATAGACACAAATATCTGAAGCAAGACCGCAAAAATGAACATCGGAAATACCTTTTTCCCTTAGATATCCTGCCAGGCCGGTCGAAATCAGATGCATATTATCATAAAATCCGCTGTAGCTGTCAACCCGTGGATTCATCCCTTTCCGAAAGATCGCGGCAAACCTTATAGTTTCAAGTTCCGGATGGAACATGGCTCCATCAGTACCCTGAACACAATGGTCGGGCCATAATATCTGTTCCGATCCTTCAACATTTATCTTTTCAAAAGGTTGTTTTCCGGGGTGATTTGATGCAAAGCTTACATGGTTTCGTGGATGCCAGTCCTGTGTGGCAACAATAATGTCATAATATGATTGTATGCCATTTATCACAGGGATTATTGTGTCCCCTTCGGGAACAGCCAGTGATCCGTATGGCATAAAATCGTTCTGAACATCAATTATTACAAGAGCATTCATATCACGGTTTCTTATACTCTTCAATCAGCCTGTCACGTTCGTTCCGTAGTTTTTCACTCAGGCCTACTTTATAGACATGTGGATTGTTGAAACGTTTGTATTCTCCGGGCAACAGGTCAAGACGTTCCCTGCAGTAATCCCTAATTTGTAACAAAGTGCGGGGACCTGCAAGACGTTTGCCTCCTGCCATAACTTTCTGAAGGAGTGGTTCCTTATTTTTATCCCCTGTAAACATTCTCTTGGCAGGGAACAAAGGATGGTAAATAACATCAACATCCTGCTCCTGTGCAAGAGTTATAGCTTCAGCGCCTGTAAATGTGCCATCTTTTTCCAGTATCCTGAATACCTGTTTCCTGTGTGGCAGTGTTATCTTGGTTAGGTTTTCCGATAATTTAATACGTGGTTTCCCATCAGCAAATGACAGCTTATAGACGCCATCAAGGGCAGCATCAGGAGAACCTGTCACAAGGCTGGTTCCAACTCCAAAAATATCAATCGGGGCGCGCTGCTCGATAAGGCTCTGGATGATATATTCATCAAGCTGATTTGATGCAGCTATTTTTACATAATGAAGACCGGCATTGTCGAGTATCTCACGGCTTTTTTTGGAGAGATATGCAAGGTCACCGCTGTCGAGCCTGATGCCTTTCAGCCTGTGACCTTTATCTTCCATCCTTTTTGCAGTTCTTACAGCATTCGGAAGACCACTGTTCAGAGTATCGTATGTATCCACAAGCAAAACGCATTCATCAGGATGCACATCGGCAAAATGATCAAATGCGGCCAGTTCATTGTCGAAGCTTTCAATATAGGAGTGTGCCATGGTTCCTGAAACAGGAATTTCAAAATCACGTCCTGCTGCAACATTGCTTGTTGCATCAAATCCCCCGATGACAGCAGCCCTGCTGGCATAATAACCTCCGGGGCCCTGGGCTCTGCGTAAACCAAAATCAATAAGTGTGCGGTTTCCGGCAGCAAGTCGCATACGGCTTGCCTTTGTCGCAATCAACGACTGGAAGTTCAGCAGATTTAAAAGGATAGTCTCTATGATCTGGGCTTCTATGATATTCGCTTCAACCTGTAAAACCGGACGTACCGGAAAGACAAGATCACCTTCATTTGCGCAATAAATGTTACCACGGAATCTGAATTTTTCAAGGTAACTTATAAATTCTTTATAAAATCCTTTTTCCTTAAGAAACTTCAGGTCATTTTTATCAAATCGCAGATTTTCAAGAATATCGAGAAGAACTTCAAGCCCGGCAAAAACGGCATAACCGCCTCCGAAAGGAAGTTTCCTGAAAAAATAATCAAAGACCGTCATATCATCTTTATGCCCCTTCATAAAATATGCCTGGGCCATTGTCAGCTGATACTGATCAGTATATAAAGCCGTGTAATTGAACATTGTAAATTAATTGCCAATTGATTGTGCAATATTAACAATTTATTGTTCCGGATTGTTTTAAACACGGCTTAAGGTGACAATTTTGTAAAATCAGGCAAACTGAATTTTCTATGCCTTACTTGTCAGCAATCAATTAAAACTGCATCCGGTTTAAACTGCGGCGCTGTTCTGAAGAAGGTTTACTGCAATGACCATGCCAGCAATAAGAACTGCGATCGCTACAAGTATCCACCACCAAAGCCTTCCCCATCCGGGAGTTCTGATCACAACCTCATCTCCCGTAAGGGCCATCCAAGCACAATAACCTTTACTGACCGACCATACCTCATAGAAACAAATAAGTAATCCTCCAGCCAGACTTCCTGTTGCAGTTATGGCCCACCATGTCATTACTATCCATGGCGAAAGGGGTATTACCTGCGACATGGCAAGGCTCTTGTTTACCAAAGGCATCGTAACAGTGAAAATACCGGCCAGTCCCAGCAAAGAAGTTACCACGACCTGAGGCAGACGTTTAAATAAAAATCTGAAATAACCTGTTTTTCCTGCAGCTGACAGCAGTGGTCCATGGAAAAGTATCCATGCTGTTAAGAAAGGAATTATTAAAAATAACAACTGTATCAGCTGACCCGAACCTCCCGATAACATTGATATGATCACTATTATTGTTGAAAGAAGTGTTCCCGCGGCAAGAGGTATCAGATCGCCGGTGGTTTCAATTATAGAGTTGCGATATAATTGTATTTTATCCTGATTCCTGTTGAGAAGTCCTGCAATGAGTGCAACAGGACCAAGGACGATAACCGCTGGCAGCCATAATTTCATTCCTTTTTTCTTACTAAAAAGCAGGAATAACAATCCTATGCTGAAAATCATTGTTACGCACCAGGATTTTCCAATTATATTGTTAATCCTTATTGTACTTGAGCCGTATTTGTAACGTTTTTCTGCTTCCGCCTTTACCTCTTCCGGAAACAGGCTGCTGAAAGGACCTTCACTATGCGGATTGGCAAATTCTCCTTTAATGTTCAGAATGACGGGTTTATCATACTGATAGAAATAATAGAGATACATTATACCATCAGTCAGATCAGTAACCATGGTCCCAATAGTCCAGCTTGAGCCTTTTTCCACATGCACGCCATCAAGAACTGATGTGGCGTCATTAATATCCGGGGCACCATTTTTTTCAATGATTTGTTTCATCATTTCAGTGGCTTTATCATACCGCCAGCTGGGATATCCGAATCCATTGGAAGGATTTGCCACGTTGAAATTTGTTGAAACGAGAAATCCATCTCCGGAAGTTTTCCTGGTGAAAACCATTTCTCCATCTATACCGGCACTAACTATCACTGCGTCACCTGTCTTGTCGGCAAAATGAAGCTGATCATGCATATAAGGGGGTCGCTGGTGCATATTTATCCATGCTATAACCTCTTCAACCGTTGAACATTCATGCATGATCCGCATCATGTATTCATGATATTCGCCCTCAACAGGAATTCTCTCTTTATGCGGATTGACTTCAAAACGCGGAAGTCCGTTTGAATCATAGGCAAGACCTTTTTCATTAACCCCCTGCTGAGGATTATCAGGAGTTCCGATCCATATCACCCCGTATTTTGAGGAATCGCCCTGTTCCACCCAATAGTAGCTGTCAGGGTTTATAAAGTCATCATTCCCTCCAAAAAATACTTTTCCTCCTTTGGTAATAGTGATGACAGTACATCCTGATGGTATTGGCCCTTGACCAAATGGCAGGTCATTCTTAAATGAGAATTCCTTAATAATATATCCATTCGGCAGTGTTGAACTGATACAATCTCCTGATGACAATGATGCAGTGAGAAGAGTCAGAAGAAAGGCCAGTGTTTTCATGATGAAAAAGTATTAATTGAAGTTTCGCAAGTAATAAAAAGTTAAGAAAATGGCATAAAAAAAAGCAATGGGAGTTTTCAGATATCTCTGAAAATCAGTATATTTAAAGTGACCAAACAATAAATAACTGATCCCA
>Ga0172370_10001130_pt1 | contig 41629 bp, 36 predicted proteins | sample LakKiv5m_FD_114538 | JGI IMG/M metagenome (GOLD analysis project Ga0172370, IMG submission 114538) | Freshwater microbial communities from Kabuno Bay, South-Kivu, Congo - kab_022012_11.5m | ecosystem: Environmental > Aquatic > Freshwater > Lake | place: Democratic Republic of the Congo...
TCAACGGATCATTAAAAAGTTCGTCTCGCGCGTGCCGGATCGAGATCTTTATTCACGGCGCGATGTGCCTGAGTATTTCCGGACGGTGTTTTCTTTCCGCCTATTCCTCCGGAAAATCAGCCAATAGGGGACAATGCCGTCAACCGTGCCGGAAGGAATATCTTATTAAAGATACCCAGGATTCGACCGAATATATCATCGGGAAAGATTATGTCCTCAGCCCCAAAGACCTTTGCACGATGCCTTTCATCGACACACTGATCGAATCAGGAGTCGACGCGTTTAAGATCGAAGGAAGAATGCGGCCGGCCGAATACGTAAAAACCGCTGTTTCCTGTTATCGAAAAGCGTTAAATGCCTATGCTGAAGGCACACTGACTCAAACGATCAAGGAACAGCTTACGCAAGAACTATCGACCGTTTACCATCGCGGGTTTTCGAACGGTTTCTATTTCGGGCAACCCTCCGCGGAGAAAAGCGATATGCTCAGACATACCTATGAGAAGATATACCTTGGAGAAGTCAAAAAATATTATAAAAAGATCGGGGTCGCGGAGATTACCGTGCGCTCACGCGCCTTGAAACAAGGGGATACGCTTCTCTTCATCGGGAAACATACTCCGGCATTATCGGCAATCGTATGCGAATTGCAGCAAAACCGCACGAGCGTAGCCTCAGCTCAAAAAGGGCAGGCGGTCGGCGTAAAACTCCCTTTTGCCGTAAAACCTCAAGACAAAGTATTCCTCTGGAGGCCTAAAAATCATACACCGTAGATTTTCCTATACATTCTTACCCGATATTTGCTATAATAAGTACCGTTAAGGCTTCGTAGCCGGTATACACTGCTGTTGGGAGCCGTCATCAGGCAACCGGGCCTCGATGATTTCTACGCAAAGGATAAAAAAGGGGTCATGAAAGCTTTCATTATCGGATTAACGTGTTTGGTCGGTATCGGTGTCCTCACGGGGGCCATTGTATTATTATACCCGTTACTCTTTGCGATAGCTTTTCTCTTACGGATCGCAATCATACTGGGCCTGTTTATTTTCGGGACATGGGCATTGGGAAAATGGATCATGTACCTTTGGGACTATACGCACAAAAATTCCGGCGCTCAAAGAAAAAAAAGGCATTCATAAAATCAAATAACCGGATGGGACACTTTTTACGGACTTTAAAAAAAACACAAATGTATGCAAAATAACAGTAACCAATACGCAGATAAACAAAGAAAGTACGTGCGGCTTGAAGTAGTCGCAAAAGTCAATTTTCGCATCAAAGGAGAAGACACGGTAGGCACGGCTGAAAAAGTCTCGGCTATCGCGAAAAATATCAATGTCGAAGGTATCTGCCTGCGTACCGATCAAAACCTAAAAAAGGGAAGTGTTATTGAATTAGAGATATTCGTTACGGAAGAACCACGGCCCTTGTACATGGAAGGGGAAATCCGCTGGGTCAAGCCCGTACTCTCGGCCTCAAATAAAACGGTGTACGATATCGGTGTCAAGCTGTATACATTCCAGCAATGCGAAGTCGCGCGCTTTGTCAGCTACGTCTGCGACACTATGATGAACCGGCTGAACAAACACCGGAAGTGATCGGCCGGACAGTAGGGGATAACGGAACATACAGCGCACGCCGATAAGGGAATAATACGTAGCTGCCCGCATTTTTTTACTGTTCTCTACCAGAAACTTATGGCCAGAGTGTACCGGTTGAAGTATACATATCGTACTCAACCACGCCCGGACGCGCGCGGCAGTTCCGGACAATGACGTTCCACGGGCTAAAAGCCTCTGGATGAAGGACCGTCGAGTGAAGCTCCCCGGACCGTTCGGGGCTTCCTCCTGAGCAGAAAGAACATAGTACCATTCAATCCCTCGGGCTCGCCAGCATTGCTGGCAGGCCCGGGGATTTCTGCGAAGGATTAAAAACGAAAGGGGATAGCCATGAAAAGAACGATTACTTTTAAAGGGGCTCCGCTGACGCTCGTCGGCAGATCGATAACCGAAGGGATCCCGGCGCCGTTCTTCCGCGTTCATGCTCAAGACATGAAAGAAGTAACGCTATCCGATAATAAGAATAAAATCCGGCTGGTCTCGGTATTTCCCTCGCTTGATACGCCGGTATGCGACCTGCAAGTCAAAGAATTCAATAAACGCGCCTTAGGGCTCGGCAAAAACGTACTGGTCATCAATATCAGCAAAGACCTGCCGTTCGCCCAGCAGCGCTTTTGCCAGATGAACACCATAACCGATTCTTTGACGCTTTCAGATTACCGTTTTTCTTCTTTCGGGCTTAATTACGGGCTCCTGATAAAAGAGCTGAACCTGCTGGCCCGGGCAGTACTGATTATCGATGCCGCCGATGTCATCCGGTATATTCAGTTAGCCGATGAATTGACCCAGGCGCTGCAGTATGACGCCGCGTTAAAAAACCTGGAAAACATCGTAAAGAAACCGGCCGCGGCCATCCCACAGGATACGTTGCCGGCACACTGCGTTGCCTGTGAAGGAAAAGTCCCGGCTCTTCCGCCAAAAAAAATAGAAGAATTATTGGCCGAATACCGCGGATGGAAATGCATGGAAGCAAAAAAGCTCACGAAAGAGTTTTTTCATAAAGATTTTATCGAGGCGAAGTATTTTGTCGATCTGCTCGCGCTCATTGCCGAAGAACAGGGGCATCATCCGATAATCACGCTCAACTACGCGAAAGTCACCGTATCGCTGACGACGCACTCAGCCGGCGGCCTGACGGAGAATGACTTTATCATGGCCAAGATCATTGATAAGATCGGCACGGGAGCCGGAAAATGAAAAAGATCGCGGTGCTCGTCGAAGATGCCTATCAAGTGCTGGAAGTCTGGTATCCGTATCTGCGACTGAAAGAAGCGGGATTCTCACCGCTTTTTGTCGGGACCGGAAGAAAAAAAGAGTATCTGAGTAAAGAAGGTTACCCCGTAACGGAAGAAGTATCGATTGCCCGATGCAAAAAAATGGATTTTGATGCCATCGTCATCCCCGGCGGATACGCTCCGGATAGGCTTCGCCGTTACGACGCCATTAACGATTTCGTAAAAAGGGCCTACGAAAACGGGAAACTCATCGCGTCGATCTGCCACGGCGGATGGGTACTCTGTTCCGCGGGGATCCTCCGCGGCAAAACAGTGACCGGTTTCTTCGCGATAAAAGACGATTTAGTAAACGCCGGGGCCCGCTACGTGGACAAACCCCTGGTCGTCGACGGAACGCTGATAACGTCGCGCAAACCGGAGGATTTACCGGCATTTTGCGCGGCGCTCATTACCATGCTCAAAAAATAAAGGAGGCAACTACCATGTCTGCGTTAAAAATAGCGCCGAATATTTATTGGGTCGGGGCCATAGACTGGAATATCCGCCATTTCCACGGATACACCTATACGACGCGGCACGGAACGACCTATAACGCGTATCTGATCGTTGACGATACCGTAACCCTTGTCGATACCGTCTACGCTCCGTTCACTCAAGAATTAGTCGAGAATATCCGGCAAATAGTCCCGTTGGAAAAGATAGGCTACATCATCGCGAACCATATCGAAACCGACCACTCGGGAGCGTTGCCGTATTTACTGAAACACTGTCCGCAAGCGACCGTTTTCGGCACTGAAAAATGCAAAGACGGGCTGGCAAAACAATATCAGATCGATTGGAATGCTCCGGGGAAAGAGGCAGGACGTTTTAAAACGGTAAAAACCGGCGACACCCTGAAACTGGGAAAAAGAACGCTCTCGTTCATTGAAGCGCCGATGATCCATTGGCCGGACAGCATGTTCACGTATTGCCCGGAAGAAAAGCTCCTGCTGCCCAATGATGCGTTCGGGCAACACTACGCGACGTCGGAACGATTTGACGATTCGGTCGACGAAGCCGAGTTGCTGTATGAAGCTAAAGTCTATTATGCGAATATCCTCTGGCCGCTCAGCTCCGTCATCGCGAGAAAAATCGATGAAGTCCTCAACATGAAGATCCCGATCACGATGATCGCGCCCAGCCACGGGGTCATCTGGAGAAAGAAACCATTAGACATCGTCAACGCTTACAAAAAATGGGCACAAAACACGACGCGGCAAAAAATAGTCATCGTGTATGAGACGATGTGGGGTGCCACGGCAAAAATGGCTCAAAAAATCGTCGAAGGGATCATCGACGCCGGCAAAGAAGTCGTGGTTTTTGATATTACGCAATCAGACCGGACGGATATCATTACCGAGATGCTTGATGCGAAAGGATATCTGATCGCGTCTTCCACCCATGATAATGATATGCTTCCCAACCTCGGCGGGTTTCTGGAACTTTTTAAAGGGCTCAAACCAGTGGGACGGATCGGTGGGGTTTTCGGTTCTTACGGCTGGGCCGGCGGCGCGATCAAAGAAATCGAAGACGTCTTGAAAAAAGCCGGTATAGACCTCGTCAACACGAGCCTGGGAGTGAAATATTCCCCGACTCCGGAAGAATTGAAGCAATGCTACGATTGGGGAAGATCGTTTGCCGCAAAAATCGGATAGTGCCTGTAACAATAAAGGTAACGAGGTAATAAAAGGCCATGTATCAACAGAAACCGCAATTTGAGAAACTCACGGCAACGCACCTTTACTGCGGCACCTGTAAACGCTCGATGCCCGTGCAAGAGAGATTATTGCTCGTTACCCCTGACGGAGACATTGTCGACTACATTTGTGAAGGTTGCGGGAACTCCGCCGGGTCCCGTACCGAGCGGAACAAAGGCCCCTATTCGCCGGAACCTCGGGAATAAGCCCCCCCACGGCCCGCGCTGCGGATTCAAAACGGTGCCGGGTGTCGCATACCCGAACGGGTGTCATTCTGATGACGCGGAGATAGCGCAATATTAATATCTATGCTATGATAAGGACCTGGAAGAGACCAATACAAAAGGGGGATAAAACATGAAGAAAATCTCGGTAGCCTTATTACTGATCGGATGTATCGGCATTTGTTCGGCGACATGGGCACAAGTGGAGGCACTCAAACAAAAAGAACTGCTGACGAAGCAACGCCAGGAACGCATCCAATACCAGTTCAAACAACAAGAACAAAACCTTTCCTTCCGGGAAAGCCTGTCCGGTAAAAGTGAAAAAGAAAAACAAGCTTTACTTAAACAGCATAACGAGAAACAGAAACAAATTCAGAAAGAATTCCAACGAAAAATGCATGAGGATAACATGGCGTACCTGAAAGAATCTCTCACCAGAAATCCGGAAGTGCGCGACACCGAGAAGAAAGAGCTGTTGAATCTCGTGGAAGACCAGTTTCAGAAAAGTTTAAAGAACAAAAACAGTACCTACATCGAAAATGTGATCTATTATGAGAAAATCTTCAATGATCCGGCCAAAACCGCTGCGCAGAAAAAGAACGCCATAAAAGAGTTCATAAAAAAACAAAAAGATAAAGCAAAGAGCCACGCGAAAAAAAGCGCCAAGAACGCCACCTTCATACCGTTGAAATCATCGCAGCCTGTTCCGGGAAAAACGGTACCTCTTACGACGAACCCGGCGGCAAAGCCGCAGCCGGCACCCGATATGGCCGCGCCAAAAACCAAGTAAAAAAGAGACATTTTCCGGGAACATCCCTATTTCACTATGTCACAACGAACACCCTCGGCCCAGGCAATTATTTTCGATCTTGACGGCGTTATTGTCGATTCAATGCCGTACCACTTCATCGCCTGGTACGAGTCCTTACAGCCTTTTGGAGTACGTGTCTCCTGTTTTGATGTCTTCGCGCAAGAAGGGGAACGCTGGGACAAATCAGTGACTTTTTTTCTGAAACGCGCGCGGATACGGCCGACCGCCTCATTATTAAAGAAGATTTTCCTGCGGCGCCGTCAGATCTTTAAAAAGAACTTTAAGCGGTTTATTTTTAAGGGCGCGCCGGAACTGTTACGCTGCTTACATAAACAAAGATTCCCGTTAGCGTTAGTGACCGGGACCCCCTATGCTGAAGTCGTAAAGATCCTGCCGGCGGGACTCCGTTCTTTGTTTTCCGTTATTATCAGCGGCGATTCGGTAAAAAAAGGGAAGCCCCATCCTGAGCCGTACCTGAAAGCCGCGGAAAAACTCGGGGTCAATACCGACCAATGTATCGTCATTGAAAACGCGCCGTACGGAATCGCTTCGGCAAAGGCGGCAGGGATGTTTTGCATCGCGGTCACCACCAGTCTGCCGGCTTCATATCTTACTAAAGCGGACCGGGTTGTCGATTCACTCGATAAAATACCCGCGGTATTAGGCACCTGTAAAAAATCATGCGTACAATCATAAGGAGGAAAACCGATGGACACGCTGCTTAAAAAAATCTTGGACGCGTCAGGAATATCCGGCTATGAGAAAGAAATCACCGATATCATGGTTACCGAGCTCAAAAGCCGGGCCGACGAAGTCACCGTCGATCCGTTCGGCAATGTCATCGCCCGTAAAGGTAACGGCAAAAAAAAGATCATGATCGCTGCCCATATGGATGAAGTCGGCTTATTGGTAAAACATATCAATAAAGAAGGCTTCGTCCATTTTATAAAGATCGGCGGCGTTGATGACCGTATTCTTTTGGGACAAAGAGTCATCATAAAATCGCGAAAAGGCGATGTCCGGGGTTTGATCGGGCATAAACCGCCGCATTTGGTCAAGGACGAAGACCGGAAAAACGTGATTAAATACTCTGATATGTTTATCGATATCGGTTGCGCCGACAAGGATGAAGCCGAACAAAAGATCGCTCTCGGCGATGCCATTGTCTTTGAACCGAGTTCCGGCATACTGCAAGGAGACCTCTACTACGGAAAAGCGGTAGACGACCGCGTCGGGTGCTATGCTTTGCTGAAAATCATCGAGCAGCTCAAAGTCGACGCTCAAATATACGCCGTGGCGACCGTACAGGAAGAAGTCGGTCTAAAAGGCGCAAGGACTTCTTCGTTCCGGATCGCCCCGGACTTCGCCATAGCCTTAGATACCACGACGGCCGGAGATATCCCCTCGATCAAAGAAAATGAATCATCGCTCAAGCTGGGAAAAGGCGTCGCCATTACCATTATGGAAGCAGGAGGACGGGGAGTCATCGTCAGTGAAAAGATCAAAAATCTGTTTGTGGAAACCGCGGTACAAAACACGATTAAATTTCAGATGGATGTCCTTGAAGGAGGCATGACTGACGGAGCCATGATCCATATGAATAGAGAGGGTATTCCCACCGGCGTGTTAAGCGTGCCGTCGCGGTATATCCACTCACCGGTATGCGTTTTCAGCAATGAAGACCTTATGTCCTTGATCGGGTTGACCGTAAAGACCGTTGAAAAAATAGTCTCGGCGAATCTTTTTTAACCATCAAGGAAATAAATTCCCAACAGGTTCAATGAAAACCGTCGTAGTAATCGGCTGCGGGTTCGCGGGTATCGCGGCGATCAAACTCCTGTCGCGCTACCCCCAAGATATATCGCTTATTGTCATCGATAAAAACACTGCCAACAGTTTTCTGCCGCTGTTACCGGATCTTGTCGGACGAGATCTCGCGGAAAATAACATAACCTATCCGATCGATACGTTAAGCCATAGCTATCGGTTCCGCTTCATCAATAGCCTGGTTACGGACGTCGACCTGACGGCGAAAAGGGTCTTTACCGCATCCACGGAAATTCCCTATGATTACCTGCTCATTGCCAGCGGATCGGAAACAAACTTTTACGGAAATGACGCGGCCAGCGCCGGCGCGATGAAACTCGACACCGCCCACGATGTTCAGAAAATACGGCAGGCATTACAGCAATCTGCGTATACCCATTTGATCATTGCCGGGGGAGGATATACCGGTATAGAGATGGCTGCCGGTTTACGCAGGTATTGTTCGAAGCACCGTCAAAACCCGGACATCACGATCGTGGAACGCGCGGACCGGATACTCGGCCCACTGCCTGAATGGATGCGCACATACGTGCACAATAACTTACGTGATTTAAGAATAGATGTTTTGACAAAGAGCGTTATAACCCAGATCAACGACCAGCATATCGTGGTAAACAATGCCAAAACCTATACCCGCGCGCTTCTAATCTGGGCTGCCGGAGTACAAACCGCCGAATATATTCAAAAACTCCCGGTGCCCAAGAACCCGCAAGGCCGGCTGATCAGCGACCGTTATCTTCAAGTAGAAAAATCGTGTTTCGCGGCAGGCGATGCGGCATTATTCCTTTGGAAGAATACGCCGTTACGCATGTCGGTTCAATTCGCGCTGACTCAGGGAGAATGCGCGGCTAAGAATATTCTGCGCGCGGTACAGGCACGGCCGCTGATAACGTTTAAACCCAAAGACCCGGGGTACATTATTCCTTTAGCCAATAACCGCTCGTGCGGCTCGGTCTTGGGGTTATCCATGCGGGGGATGCTCCCGACTATGCTGCATTTTTTATTGTGCCTATACTATTTATACGGGATAAAAAACAAATGCCGTTTGCTGATAGAGCTTATTCGCAGTGAATTCAAACAGAAAGATAGAGAAGTAAAGAATTCATGACAAAAAGCCCGTAAGTCCGTGAGCTCGTACTACTTGTTTTATGTATGTATCAGCTTACGAGCGTACCAGCTAAAAACCTGTTATCAAGATGACACTCATAAACGAACACCATATTTTCATCTTTCTTATTCAAATATTTCTGTTACTGGCGCTTGCCCGCGGCATGGGGGAACTCTTTCGGCGTTGGAAACAGCCTTCCCTTACCGCGGAGATACTGGTCGGAATACTCTTAGGGCCGACGATCCTCGGCCGCTTCTTTCCGGATCTGCATAAGCTGCTCTTCCCGCCGAACGTCATACAACAGACCATGCTCGAAACCGCTGCGTGGTGGGGGATCCTGTTCCTGCTTATGGTCATCGGGCTGGAAATCGATTTTTCCAGCGCATGGCGTCAACGCGGTGACGCGCTCATTATCGCAGTCACCGACATCGTCGTTCCTTTTACGATCTCTTTTGGGCTTTGTTTTTTGATCCCGGACGTGTACATGCCGGACCCGTCGCGAAAAATCGTCTTTTGCCTGTTTATGGCGACCGTCATGACCGTCAGTGAACTATCTATTACCGGACGGATATTGCACGATCTTGACCTTTTCAAAACTGACCTCGGTTTTTTGATCATGTCCGCACTCTCGGTCAACGACATCATCGGCTGGACGATCTTTGCCCTGGTGCTGGGCATCGTCAGCAATGTCGGAGTAGAAGTAACGCAAAGTTTCACCGTGTTGTGTTTGACCATTATCTTCGGCGCTTTCTGCCTGGGAACCGGCAGGCATATCACCGGAAAGATCATCGCGGCCATCAAGCGCTTCAAAATGCCGGATCCCGCGGCGTCATTGACGTTTATCTGCCTGTTAGGGCTTCTCTGCGGAATGATAACTCAAAAAATAGGGATTCAGGCTTTATTCGGTTTTTTTCTTGCCGGGATCATGGCCGGCGAAGCCAAAGAATTATCCGAAAAAACCCGGCAGATCATCACGCAAATGGTCTTCGCGTTGTTTGTCCCGCTTTTTTTTGCCAGTATTGCGTTAAAATTCGATTTTGTCCGCTATTTTGATCTCTTTCTTGTCCTCTTCATCACGGTCATCGGCATCGCTGCCCGGTTTCTCGGCGCGTGGTTAGGCGTGACTTTTAGCAAACAAGCAAGGTCCAACCGTATGCTTATCGCCATAGCGCATACGCCCGGCGGAGTCATATCGATCATCGTAGGGTTGGTCGCATTAAAATATCTTCTCATAAAAGAAACTGTTTTTGTCGCGATTATCTGCGGGGTCATACTCTCATCATGCCTTGCCGGCCCTTGGATGAAATATTGCCTAAAACGCCGGAAAGAGATCAGTATCCTGGAATTTTTTAGCAAGCGTGCCGTCATCGCCGAATTGAAATCGAGAAATCGGGACGACGCGCTTTATGAACTCTGCGAAAAGTTATCTGATCACGATACCCTGCCCGGCACCGACGCGATCTATGAAGCGGTCCTTGAACGCGAACATACCCTGGGAACAGCCTTGGAAGAGGGAATTGCCGTCCCTCATGCCCGGCTCGATTCATTGATCAAGCCGGTGATCGTCTTTGGCAAATCGACCGGCGGGATCGAATGGAACTCACCGGATGGAAAACCGGCACAATATATCTTCCTCATCCTTACGCCGGTTCACGACGATTCTCAGGTACAAATATTGACCCTGATCGCCCGGGTCATGAACAATCCGGCAACCCGCCATACGATCCTGCAAATCCACGACCATACGGTCCTCTGGGATACGCTCCAGCACGCCTTTATCGAGACCCCCCATATGATCAAACGTAAGATACGGAAATCGGCTTATTGATCCGTAACGCAGAGCAGCGCGCGGAAATTTTACCGCAACCTGCTTGTAGCCATAATGTTACGAAAATATTTTCAGGCAGATAATTCAAAATAATGGCTCTTTTCAAGGCATTTAAATGCGGTATAATATATCTACCCCTAAAACCTTCATAATCTAAGATACTTTTAGGTAAAATCATTAATTAGTTACTCGGAAGGAAAGAAGCATGAGTACTAAAAAAATAGCGCGGGCAGGGATTATTGATATAGGATCAAAATCATTACGGCTCCTTATCGGAGAAAAAACCGATAAAGGATTAACGGTCCTTGAATCATTAAAAAACGTCCTGCCTTTAGGAAAAGACGTGTTCTACAAAGAACGCATCTCCCAGGAAACCATTAACGCCACGATCCACATTCTTCAGAAATACCGCCTGGCATTACAGGAATATGACGTAAAGAACCTCAAAATATTTGCCACGACCGCCGTGCGGGAAGCGCGTAACCGTGAAGTCTTCCTGGACGCGGTCTTGCGCAATACCGGTTTCCCGGTAGAAGTCTTTACGGTCGGGGACATCATCTACTATATCGACTCCTATCTGCATTACAAACTCAAAGGAAAATATCCCATACATGAGAAAAACGTACTGATCGTGGAATTAGGCGCCGGCAGCACGGACATCGCGATCCTCGAAAAAGGCTACATGATCAATAACACCGGCATTCCCTTGGGGAGCCTGCGTCTGAAAAACGTCATGAGTAAACTTGAAGGAGACCCGCAGGAAATACGGGACACGCTCACTGAATATATCGTCAATGAACTGAACTATATTAAACGGCTCATCGGGCCCATACCCATCGACGACATTATTCTGATCATCGAAGACTTTTCTGCCGGGTTCTCAAAACTCCTGAAGGACCCGAATGAATTCGAATCTTTTACGCCCTTGTCGCTTAAGCAGGCGCAGACGATCTTAAGCAATTGCGAACGGAAATCGCCGGAAGAACTCGTCCATCTGTACGGCGTGAACCAGGACACCGCAGAGACCCTGGAAGTAACGGCATTCACCATACGGGCTTTTTACAGTCTTATTCCCAAGGACACGCTGTATATCTTTCAAGCATCGCTCTCGGAAGCCGTTCTGACGAACCTCGTCGCGGTCAAGGATGTCGCCCAGACCTATAAAGAATTCAAGCACCTGATCTACATCGCGCGGTATCTCTGCCGCAGGTATAACGCGGACATCGAGCACGCCAAAGCAGTCACTTCGATCGCCCGGAAACTGTTCGTAGACTTACACCATATACTGGGATTGCGCAAGACCGATGTCGTATATTTGATCCTGGCGGCTTACCTGCATGATATCGGCATGTTTATTTCCAACCGCGCGCATCATAAACATACCGACTACATCATCCGTTCACTAAATCTGTTTCGCGTCAAAGAGGAAGAAATACGCCTTATCGCCCAAATAGCGCGGTATCACCGCAAATCACAACGCTATGACGCGGACCCCAGTTACCAGGCGCTGCCCGCGGACATGAAACTGCTCGTATTAAAATTGAGCGCTCTTTTGCGCATTGCCAACGCGCTCGACCGTTCTCATAAACAAAAGATCGGCAAGGTCATCGTCCAAACGACAAAGAGCAACGAAATCGTGCTGCAAGTCGCGGTCAACGGCAATGCCGGCTTGGAACGTTGGGCGTTTGAAGATAAAAAAGACCTGTTTGAAGAGATCTCCGGCAGCAAATTAATATTAAAGCTGGAGCCCAATGAATAGATTGAACATTAAATATACTAGCACGCTCTTATGGGGCGACGTCCCGTTCCTACAGTCACCCCACAGACATAACGCGTGCTACCGGAAAACGGGAATAGAAACGAACCCATCATGAGCGCGGAACAAATAAAAACAGCCGACGCACTCGATCCGAAGCAAAAACTCATCCATCGCGAATTAAGCTGGCTGGCGTTTAACGAACGGGTATTGGAAGAAGCGGAGGACGCCAACAATCCGTTACTTGAACGCCTGCGTTTCTTGGCGATCTACGTCAATAACCTCGATGAGTTTTATATGGTCAGGATCGCCGGGATCAAACGGCTCATCGACGCCCGGTATAAGAGCACCGATGAATATGGCTATACTCCTGAAGAGATCCTCAAAGAAACCGAACAAAAGATACAAGACCTGTCTAAACGGCTCTATCAAAGCTTTCAGACACTGGTCTATCAGGAACTCCCTAAAAATAAGATCCGGCTGAAAAAATATCCGGACCTCAGTGAAGACGAAAAGAAGCACGCGCAAAATTATTTTGAATCGACGCTCTTTCCGGTCATGACTCCCATGGCGGTCGACCAAGGGCATCCGTTTCCCGTGCTGCCCTCTAAAACTCTTTCCTTTTCCCTGACCGTCGAACATGAAGGAAAGCAACATTTTCTCGTTTTACCGGTACCGAATGTCATTTCCCGGTTGGTCCAATTGCCGTCGATCAAAGGAGAATGCAATTACGTCCTGATCGACGAGATCATCCGCAATAATCTTGCGGTATTCTGTACCGGATACCGCATAGTCGAAAGCGCGCTTTTTCGCGTTATCCGCGACAGCGATATCGAGATCAAAGAAGAATACATGGAAGACCTTCTCAAAGCCATAGAGAAAGAGATAAAAAAGCGGCCAAAAGCAAAAGTCGTCTGTTTAGAGGTGGAGAAGAGCATTTCCACTGATATGCTCAACCGTCTGTGCAAACAAATGACCGTGCCGGCATCCGAAGCAAAACCGATCGATGCAGAACTCGATCTGACGCTGCTTTTCGACCTTGTCGTCGGCTTCACAAAATCCAAATTGGTGTTTAAAGAATTCAAACCGAAAGAATTAAAATACGCGTCGATCTTCGATCGCATCAAACAAAATGATTTTCTTATCCATTTACCGTATCAATCCTTTAAACCGGTCGTCGATTTTATCCAGGAGGCCGCCAAAGATAAAAGCGTCTTGGCCATTAAGATGACGTTATACCGGACCAGCGGCGATTCGGTTTTTATTCAGGCGTTAAAAGAAGCCGCCCAGAACAAGAAACAGGTGACGGTCCTCGTTGAATTGCGAGCGAGATTCGAAGAAGAAAAGAACATCCTCTGGGCAAAAGAGCTTGAAAATGCGGGATGCCACGTTATTTACGGGATCGCCAATCTTAAGATCCACTCAAAGATCGCCTTAGTCGTCAGAAAAGAACAGAACAAGATCCGCCGGTACATCCATCTTTCTTCCGGCAACTACAACGAGAAGACCTCCGCGGTGTATACCGATATCGGATATTTTACCGCGCGCGAAGATTTTGCCCGGGACATCTCAGACGTGTTTAACGTCATCTCCGGGTATTCGCTGCCGCCGAAATGGCGAAAGGTAGTATCCGCGCCCTATGACTTACGCAAATATTTCATCGAGTTGATCGATATCGAGATCCAGAATCACAAAAAATATGAAAACGGGTTTATTTTCGCAAAAATGAACTCACTGGCGGATAATCAGGTCATTGAAAAACTATACGAGGCTTCAAAAGCCGGCGTTAAAGTCAAACTGCTGGTCCGGGGTATGTGCTGCTTGATACCGGGCATCCCCGGCATGAGCGAGACCATCGAAATACGCAGTATCTTAGGACGGTTCCTTGAACATTCCCGGATCTATTTCTTCAACAATAACCTGGCTCCCCGGGTATTCCTTTCTTCCGCTGACTGGATGACCCGGAATTTCGACCGGCGTATTGAATTGCTTTTTCCTATCGAAGAAGAATCCTTAAAAGAACATTTAAAATTCATACTTGATACGTACTGGAAAGACAATCTAAAATCGCGGATACTGGGCGCGAGTAAAATCTATACGCGGGTTAAACCCGGGTCGCCGAAAATAATCGCGCAGGAATTCTTAACCGAATATTACCTAAAGCAAACCGGATAAATGCCTGTCCTCATACGCGCCGTCAAAACGCCCCGGGAGCACACTACCACACTGATCAACGATTATTGTACGGCTTTTGACAAAGCGTGCAACCGGGTACCTTCGCCGGATGACCCGGATATCATTCATGAGATACGAGTAAGCGGGCGCCGGTTACGGACACTCTTAACGCTCTACCGGGCTTTTTTTGACTCAAAAATACTCTATCATTGGCACCAGCGGATACGCGCCTACACCGGGACCCTCGGGATAGCCAGAGAATACGACGGCATACTCGCGTTTCTGCAGGAACTATCCCATAAGAAAAAGTTTTCACGCTACACTCAGATACTTAAACTCTATGGCCGCTATTTTCACGCGAAAAAAACGGACCTCTATCGCCAATTACCCGCGGATACGGCGGCATTCAAAAAAGAACGGGTCACTCGGCGTATCTTAAGGACCTATCAGGGCCATTGCCTTCAAAAACAGGACTCTCTGCATGCGCAGGTCCAAAAAAGCATTCGGAAATCGGCAAAAAAAATCCTGGCGCACAGCCTGACACGAACTGCAACAATCCCGCGGAATAAAAAGCTGCACCGGTTCCGGATCGAGATAAAAAACTTTAGATACACGTTAGAGATCGGCGCGCGTTTCTATCCGGCACGATATACTGAGACGATCGCGGTATGCATAAAACTTCAAAATATCCTCGGACAGATACAAGACTTTCATGTATGGAAAAAACGTATGGGAACCGCCTCTATAGTCCTGGGCAAGAAAGGGTACACGACCGACAAACAGGCGCTCGGATACCGGGAATTAACCGCGTGCAAAAAGCTTTTTTCATCGTACTTCAAAAAGAAACGCGCCCGGTTGTATAAAAAAGCCCTGAAATACTCCGGAAAACTCTCGGGACGCATCCGATCATTTATATGAAGATGACGCCTGAAAAAACCGGCACTCTTTGGACAAGAGCATATCTACTCGGGTTCTGTTGCCGCTTTGAAGAAAGCCACGCGCTTGAAGTCGTCAGGCTTTCAACAATGCTCTTTGACGCGTTGCGTCCGCTGCATGCGTTCGGCGAAAAAGAAAAGCGCTGGTTGCAATGCGCGGCTCTGCTGCATGACATCGGCTGGATCTGGGGCCGTAAGAACCACCATAAATCTTCCATGGAAATAATCCTTGCCGCGCCATTTCTCACGAACGGCAAATACGAAGCCGTTATTATCGGCCTGATCGCCCGGTATCATCGAAAAGCGCTGCCCAATCAAAAACACCGTTATTTTAACCAGTTAAGAGCCGATGACCGGCACATGGTAATGCAACTGGCAAGCATGCTCAGATTAGCCGACGGATTAGATTACGCCCATCAAAATATCGTCAAGACCCTCTGCGGTACTCTTAAAAAAGACGTATTTCAACTCTCCGTTCAGGTAGCCCGGTCAAAATCGATACAACTATCCGAAATACTAAAAAAAACCGACCTGTTTGAGGCGGCATTTGGGAAAAAAATAACCGTTACGAAAAAGTAAGTCTTCAGGGATAGGACCCGGAATGATAACGTTTTCAAGAATAGGGACGCAAAAGGACAATATAAGGAAGCTTATGGGCGTCTTAAATGGTAAACTGTATTCGAGTATCTCATAAAACAGCTGATGACCAAGCGCGGCTGATGCGCCAAAGGAAACCGGAAAATCCGCTGTCGCAGCATACTAAAAGCCTCGCATATAGAATAGGGCACGTGTAAAAAGAGGGGAATCGCCGGCAGGGACCGGTACGACACCAGGGGTTTTAACTAAAATGGGAGGACTCGATATCATGAATAAAGTGATCTTCTTCATTATTTTTGTCTGTTTTCTCTCCGTATATATTGAAAAAGCACCGGCAGGTGTCGGTAATATAGGCGGAGCCTTGGCGTCATCCGCGCAAGCTCAGGCCGCGCTGGCAGCGGCAAACGCGGCAGTGGAAGCGGCGGCTGCGGCAGCCAGTGAAGCGCTCAGGAACGGAACGGATGAAGAGGCAAAAGAAGCGACAAAAAGATTACAAGCCGCTTTAGCCGCGCGCGAAGAAGCTGAAAATACGTTGAAAACGTCTCTCGCGCAGGGAGCGACCTCTGTCGCGGGAATAAATACCTCCGCCGTTATGCCGAAAAGCGGCACGGACGACGCGGATACTCCTGCAGGCGCGAAGATGCCGGCAACAACTTTGAACGGTGCGCCGAATGCGGAGTCAGCGGCAAACGCTGCAGAAGAAGCAAAAAAAATGGCCGAAGCGATGAATAGAATAGCTGCCGCGAAAACGTTAACGGAATTAGACGCATACCTGAATAGTGATAACGAACAGATCCGAGCCGCGGCACAAATGAAAAAAATAGAACTGGCAAGGACTACGATCGCAACGGAGAACAACTTCTCGGCTACTACCGGAACAGACTCCGCGCAAACCGAAAACGCGGAAACAAAAAAGGCTACGACGGGCGACGACAAAGGTAAAACGTCAAGAACTCCCGGCACAACGTCCAATGAAGATGCCGCCGTAACAAAAACGACCGAAACGGAAAACACCGCAGCGGAATATGAACTCGTCGCGCAAACCCAACCTGATACTGCGGAAACGAAAACCAATGAAGCTGAAAGCATCGTGGTAGAATACAGGATCCTCACAAAATTCCAGGCCGAACAAGCCGGGCTCGACTGGCTCGACGTCGTTAAAAAATTAGCTGAAAACGCCTGGGCAAAACAAATCGATGCGACAAAGGTGCTTTTAACCGTGGATCTCGACGCGGCTAAAAATAGGATAGCGGCTGTCTTCGGCGATGATTTCAAAAAGATATTCCCGCTTATGCAGAAATCTTTTGACGCGCCTCATGCGGACGTTGCCGAGACACAAACGCACGAAGCCGAAAATACAACGGCAGAATACAGGATCCTCACAAAATTCCAGGTTGAGAAAACCGGACTTGACTGGCTCGACGTTGTAAGAAAACTAGCGGAAAATGCTTGGGCGAAACAGATCGACTCGACAAAGGTACTTTTGACCGTGGATCTCGACGCCGCTAAAAATAGGATCGCGGTTGTCTTCGGCGATGATTTTAAGAAAATATTCTTCCTTATGCAAGAATCCCTTGATACGCATGGCAAAAACAAGAACAATACCGGTGGTCAATCAAAGTGAACCTCCCCCGGACAAAGCCCTGGGTTTTCTGCTTACACGATTTATAAAAAGGTACCAGGTTGCGATATCAAAGCACCTTCTGTTGGGCCAGAGCAACCGCGCCGATAACGACGGCATCATCACCTAAGCGCGCTGAAAGTATCCGGCAAGGCGCTTTCTTGAAAAGAAAAGGATCCCGAGACACGGTTTTCTGTACGATCGGCACAATAAAATCACCGCACGCTTCGATCAACCCGCCGCCCAAAACGATCATATCCGGGTCCAAAATGTGTTTGATCGAAACACAGGCATTTCCCAGGTAGACTGCCGCAGTAGCCATGACGTCTTTCGTAAGAAGGTCTCTTTTATTCAGCGCTTTACGCAATATTTTGCTTTTTATCACGGACAGATCGCCATCCAACAATTTAGTCAGTATCGTCTTTCTGCCGGCTTTGACTGCCGCGCGGATCTCCCGTTCGATCCCAGACCTGCCGGCAAGAGCTTCCAAACAACCGCGGTTACCGCACCCGCACCGCGGGCCGTTTATTTTCATGATCATATGGCCGATCTCAGCGGCCGCGTTATGCGCCCCGCAAAACAGGACATCATCATGAATGACCCCGCCGCCAATACCGGTGCCGACGAATATCCCGACCGCGTTCTTTACGCCGCGTGCGGCACCCAGCCAGTGTTCTCCTAAAATCCCTACGTTGACATCATTACCCAACATAACCGGGACACGGCAATACTTCCGTAAAGGCGTGACAATATCGATACCGGACAAGCTCATATTCGGCGTTACCAAAACAGTGCCCCGGACAGGGTCGACCACGCCGGGTATCGCGATCCCGACTGCTTTGATACCGGATAGAGGAATCCCGGACTCGCGCAAAAGCCCGTCGATCGATTCAAAAATAGTAGTGATGATTTTCTTCGCTTTGGTTTTACGGGGCGTGGCACCGCGGTTACGCGCCCGTATCTTACCCGACGGCGTAATCAACGCGGAAAGGATCTTTGTCCCGCCGACATCGATGCCGATATACGCTTTTGAGGCTTTTTTGTCCATCGTGAACTCATTATAACGACGCGTCGCCAAAAGGTCAATCCACTTGTCACTTATTAAGCGGTATGTATAATATATTCGCCATGAGATCAATGCTACCGGTTGAGAACGAGGTAAAATACCAGATCGAAGATCCGAAGATGCTCCGTGATATCCTCCGTGCGCGCGGTTTCAAAAAGAAACGCGCGGAGAAAGAGATCGACTATTCCTTTGATACCGTCCGGAACGATTTTCTCAACCATGATACGCTGCTGCGGCTGAGAACGCACGGCACCAAGGCCCTGTTAACCTACAAAGGCCCGGCAGAGAAATCACGATTCAAAAAAAGGATGGAAATAAATATTCCTATTGATAATTTCAAACAAACGCGCGACTTTCTCGCGCGCGTGGGGCTCAAAGGAATATTACTGAAAGAGAAAGTCCGCGAAACATTCATACGAAAAAAGGATGAAGTTTTATTGGATAAGCTGCCCTTTTTAGGGTATTATCTTGAGATCGAAGGCTCGGACCGGCACATTGTCCGCGTCAGTAAACAATTGAAGTTTAACGTGGCAGAAGCAATTACCGATACGTATTCCGATCTGTTCATTAAATTTTGCAGGGCTCGCCGTAAAAAACTTCCAAAAGGGTCCCGGCTTTTTTTCAGCTTCGGCTGTGAAAAGAAATATCGCAGATATCTGTCCATGTCCCCATTAAAAAGGAGGTAACCCATGTACAAATTATTCGTCGTCATAATCGGATTGTTTATCGGCTGTTCGATGGCCGGGAATACTTTGATCCTGGATGATTTTGAAGGAGACCTTTCAAAGAAAAGCGTCGATTTTGGCAGCGGCAACAATTCAAAAGTAGAGGTAAGCGCCGACAAAGAGGTTGTTCATGCGGGAAAGCAATCCCTCAAAATAAGTTATGACTCGGTCCCCGGCGGCTACATGTGGATCGCCCGCGGGTACGGGCTGGATGTGCCCACAGCGGCACAATGGAGCAGAACACCTGAAAAGGTCAAGTGGAACAGATATAAAAGTATATCGTTTTATCTCTACGGGGAAGGCACGGGAGCCCTGTTAGCCGTAGACGTTAAAGACCCCAAGAAAGAAATCTTCCGTTTTATGGTATCCGATGATACAAAAGGATGGAAGAAAGTCGTATGCCCCTTTACGCAATTTGTCTCCAGAACGGATTGGCAGCCGCAAGGCGCCACGATCGACAGGATATTACAATTCCCGATCATGAGCTTTCAGTTCGAAGTTAAATCTCCGGGAAAAGGGACCCTTTATATTGACACCGTAACACTCGAATAATGATAGCATTAGAAAAACTCAGTACGATAAAGATACTTGGTATCGTGCTGATACTATCTTCGGTCTTTCTCCTTTGGGGAAACCATCTCCTGCCGTTGACCAATCCGGATGAAGTCTTCTACGCGCAAACGGCAAAAGAAATGATCAACTATAACACATGGTGGACGCCGCATCTGTTCGACGCGCCTCAATTCGAAAAACCGGTTCTTACGTACTGGCTCTTGCGAATAGGCTTCATACTTTTCGGAATAACGAGTTTTGCCGCGCGGTTCTTTCCGGCATTTTTCGGCATACTCGGAGCCCTCGCGGTTTACCTGCTGGCGATGCTCGGTTTTAAAAACAAGAAAAAGGCATTTCTTTCGGCATATTGCCTGATGAGCGCGGGATTATACATCGGGCTTGCGCGTACCGTATTCACGGACATGGTATTCTCGATATTCATCCTCTTCGCGTTCGTATCTTTTTATTGGGGGTATACCGTCAATAGCAGGAAAAAAGCGGGCATACTGCTGTTCTTTATCTGTGCCGCGCTCGCCACGCTGACGAAAGGCCCCTTAGGCATCATCATCCCATTGATGGCAATCCTGCTTTTTTTATATACCCAAAAGAACCTTACGTTCCTGGCTCACCGGTACACCGTATGGGGGAGCGTACTTTTCTGCGTCATCGCTGCGCCATGGTACCTAAGCATGATCCAAAAATACGGCAGCAGTTTTACGTATGAATTCTTTTATAATGACCACATCCGCCGCCTCTTAATCGCAGAGCACCTGAAAAATGACCGGTGGTATTTCTATCCGCTTTCAATAGCCGGAGGAATGTTCCCGTGGTCGGGATTTGTCCTGGCGGGAAGCTGGTATTTTCTACGCCAGTTCAGACAAAAAAAAATACCGGTTTTCTCCGCGTTCCTCGGCAGTTGGATGATAATCTGTTTAGCCGTATTTCAATTCGCCCACTCAAAACTCGCCAGTTATATATTCCCGTTATTTCCCGCCGTAGCCGTTATCGTGGCTGATTTCATATACGCGGCCGCCGGAGAAAAAAGAAAAAAAACGTTAACGGTCCTGCTTTTAACAACCGTCGGGATCCTGTTCCTGTCCGCGATCGCTCTCATCGTATGCACGTTCCGTTTTCCGCACTATGTTTCTTCGCCAAAAAGCATATATGTCTTTGTCGGCATCTACGTGGCGTTTATTTCAGCCCTTTTCATGAGCATCCTGAAAAGAAAATACCTGCGGGCGGTTTACGGCATCGGGATCTGTTTGCCGGCGCTCGTCTATTTCGCTTTTCTTTCGCACAAAGAATTTGACCACTTCGTCAGCAGCAAGGAAGCCGCCGAGTTTGTCGTCGAACACTATGCCGGCACGAGCCCGTTGTTATGCTCAAAAAGTTTTGTCCGCGGCGTGCGCTACTATACCGATATGGAAGTTGCCGCCATCAACATGGGCGACACCTTTTTCTTTAGCCCGCATCCGATCACGTATATCAACAAACCGAAGCTATTCAAGAAATTCTTTAATGCCAACCGCCTTGTCTTCGCGATATTCACAAAATCCGGGTTTGCCGACGCTAAACGTATCCTGCATTTCATGCCCCAGTTTCATGTCGAACTGCTCAAAGTAATAGGGGACGAGTATATCGTCCGGATCAGATTTGATACGAATCTGAATAAACCTTACTAGTACGTATCTCTTCCTCTACGAGGAGGCTTCACACTGGTACTTAGGTACTTAGTAAAATCCCGTTGACCTCATCTGCAATCTTGTATCTTGCATCTAAACTATCTTCTAATGAGGTTAAGACTTTTCTCGAACTTCGTGATGAAAAAGTCTTAGGCCGATAATGAGGCAACATCTTTTCAAGCCAAAGGCGCCGAAAATAGGCGTAGCCGAATTACCCCGAGGAATTCGAAGAATTCCCGGGAGATTTTCTATCTTCTATCTTCTGCTTCTATACGGTATAATAACCGCCTATGAAAACATACGACATTATCGTTATCGGTGGCGGCCATGCGGGTATTGAAGCCGCGCAGATAACCGCAAAAATGGGGTGTAAGACACTGCTCTTGACCATGGACGCGGATTGTATCGGAAAACTTTCCTGTAATCCGGCAGTCGGCGGTATCGGAAAATCGACTCTGGTCAAAGAAACTGACGTTTTAGGCGGCCTCATCGGCAGGATCACGGACCTGGCGCTCGTCTCAACCCGGATCCTTAACCGCGGCAAAGGAGAAGCTGTCTGGGCGACCCGCGCCCAAGTCGATATCCAACGGTACCCCGAAGAAACGCAAAGACTCTTGTATCAGAACGGAGTTGAAATACTGCAGGGAGAAGTGTTCTCGCTGCTGGTAAAGGACAAAACAGCCGTCGGAGTAGAAACGGACTTCGGCGAACGCATCGGCGCGAAAAAAGTGATCCTTTGCGCAGGGACATTCCTGAAAGGGACCATCCATATCGGTTTAACGAATTACAGCGGCGGCCGGCTCTCCGAAAAAGCATCGGACAGGCTGCACGATAGCCTTAAGAAACAGGGGATAGCCCTCAAATATTTTAAAACCGGGACCTGTGCCCGTTTGGATAAAAACACGCTGGACTACTCAAAAATGACCGAGCAGAAACCGGACCGGGATGCCGACACGTTCTCGCTGTTCTCGAAGCCGTTTGATCCGAAACAGCGCATGCTCAGTTGTTACATAACGCACACGACTGAAAAGACTCAAAAGATCATCCTGAAAAACATGAAATACTCGCCGCTCTATACCGGGATCATCAAGGCAACCGGCGTACGGTATTGCCCGTCGATCGAAGATAAAATAGTAAAATTCAAAGACCGCCTGCAACATCAGATTTTTATCGAGCCGGAAGGGTTTCATTCTCAGGAGATCTACCCCAACGGCATATCGACGTCCTTACCCGTGCGAGTACAGGAAGAGATCATTCATTCGATCCCCGGGCTGGAAAAAGCCCGCATCATCCGCCCCGGCTACGGCATCGAACACGCGGTTATCGATTCCACGCAATTACAACACACGCTGGAAGCAAAGAAGTTGAAAAATTTTTATGTCGCCGGACAGCTTAACGGGACAACCGGATACGAAGAAGCCGCGGCACAAGGCATTATCGCCGGCATTAACGCCGCCCTTGCCCTGAAAAGTAAAAGGCAGTTGATCTTAGGCAGGGAAGAAAGCCTGATCGGCGTACTGATCGATGATCTGGTCACCAAAGGGACCAATGAACCGTACCGGATGTTTACCGCCCGGTCAGAATACCGTTTAACGTTACGCGAAAGTAATGCTTTTATCAGGCTGGCGAACCGGGCCCGGGACTGCGGGACACTGACCGGTAACGAATATGGCCTTCTTCAAGACAAGCAAGATTCACTGCAAAAACTCATAAAGAAATACAGGACGACGAAAGTAACGGTGCTTGGTCCCGCAAAAAAGATCCCGGCAGGCTTAAGTATTTACGAAGCGCTCAAACGGCCCGATGTCGGAGATACACTCTTGCGTAAAAAAGATACAACGTTCGCGAAACTTTCCGAAACCCTAAGAAGAGAAGTCATTATTGCCCCGAAATATGAAGGATTCATCAATCGCGAGAAAAAAAACATCCAGGAATTGGGAAAAATCGAGAACGTAAAACTCCCTAAAAACCTGGATCTTGCGGCGATCGGCGGCCTTTCCCGGGAAGTCGTGGAAAAACTGCGCCGGCATTCGCCGGCAACCCTCAAAGAAGCATTTGCCATCTCCGGGATCACTCCCGCGTCGATCATGATCCTCTACGCGTATCTGAATCGGCGGGATCATGCTGCTCGATGAATCTCCCCGGTGTGGAGCCCCCTCGGCCTAAAGGCCGAGGCTCCCTCCCGAAGCAGAAACAATTTTTTACTCCCCATTCATCCCCGGGCTAAAGCCGCGGGGGTTTCTGCGGAGAGGACTAACCCTTCGCTTTCGCTCAGGACAGGCCCGGGGGGTCTGATTACACGATTTATAAAAACGAAAAGTTTTTATTGAGCAGATTTTTTGATATAATACTTTCAAATAGATGAAAGGGCAAAATTCTTTAGAACCGCTCGTAAGTAGATTCTTCGAGAATGACCCGGTAGGAGCGTCTCATTTTCTTGAGACGATGCCTGTCGAAGAAATAGTGCAGGTCATCCAGTCCTTACCCGTATCCATCGCGTCAGAAACCATCAACCGCTTTAATCTTGTATTGACCGCGGACGTGCTTCAAAAAATCCCCGGCGGGCTTTTCAACAAGATCATTCCGCACATCGAAGGCCAGCACATGTCCAATGTGTTCATGAAACTTTCTCCGGAGACCCGGATCAAATTGCTTGAGCTTCTGCCGGAAAACAAGAAAAAACGGCTGAAAGAGTTCCTGACCTACCCGGAAGACAGCGCCGGCAGACTCATGACTTTTGATTTTATCGCTTTCCATTCGGACATAAGAGTCAAAGAAGCGATACAAACGATACGCTATTTCACGCAACAAGGAGTGCGCTCATCATACTTGTATGTCATTGATAAGGAAAACCGCTTGACCGGCGTCTTACGGATCCGGGACATGCTTCTTGCCGAGGGGAACGAAATCCTCGACTCGATCATGCAAAAAGACGTATTCAGGGTCAATTGTTTTACGGACCGGGAACAACTGGCAAGCGAACTGTCTAAAAGAAGCTTTTTCGCGGTACCGGTGGTCGATACCGAAGACCGCCTTATCGGGATCATCCGTGTTTCCCAATTATTAGGAGGCATCCAACAAGGCGCGACTGAAGACCTGCAAAAGATGTTTGGCGCCAGCGGCGATGAAAACGTATTCTCGCCGGTATCTTTTTCACTGAAAACGCGCCTGCCGTGGCTGCATTTTAATTTAGTGACCGCGTTTCTCGCCGCGGGAGTCGTATCTTTATTTCAGGGGATCATCGATAAAATCACGGTTCTTGCCGTTTTTCTGCCCGTGGTGGCGGGGCAAGGCGGAAATGCCGGAGCGCAATCAATGGCAGTAGTCATGCGCGGGCTGGTCATGCGTGAGATCCCGGTGCACAAAGCAAAGAATCTGATTTTAAAAGAGACCATCGTAGGGGCTGTTAACGGAATCATCATCGGGATCGTCACCGCGATCATCGCGTGGCTCTGGGAAGGGAACCCTTTCTTGGGTCTCGCCGTTGGATTGGGAATGTTGGTAAACCTGACTGTCGCCGGTCTTTCCGGCGCGGTGATCCCGATCTCAATGAAGGCTCTCGGACTTGATCCTGCCCAATGTTCCAGCATTATCCTGACCACGATCACCGACGTCGTCGGGTTCTTCTCGTATCTTGGCTTCGCGGTACTATTTCAAAAACACCTTCTTTAGACGCAGCTCATCACAGATTAAAGAATCATACCCACAGATGATCACAGAGTGAATTCAATCAGGAACCGTTATTCCACCCCCCCCCGCCTGCTCCCGAACTTTCGTGAGGGCGGGCAGGCGCATTGGAATAGGTTAAGAGAGCGCAACCGGAAAAGGGAATTTGTTTGACATTATCTTAGCGATTGACTAAAATAGATGAACTTTATAAGGATGGCGCTATCGTCTAGCTTGGTCTAGGACGTCAGCTTCTCAAGCTGAATACGCGGGTTCAAATCCCGCTAGCGCTGCCAGTAATATCTCTCTGACTCATAGAGAACAAGACGGTTACTCATCCTTTCTAACCCGTTTAGAGCTCTCGTTCTGTACGTTCGCAGTCTGATGGAAACAAAAACACTTTTTGTTTCCAGGGAACCGGGTAAACGCGCTTAAATAAAGGATAAAAGAGGTCCTATCCAATGCCGAATCAAAAAAGAAGGAAAGACGTACGGAATCTCGCGATAGTCGCGCACGTTGACCATGGAAAAACAACGCTGGTCGATACGCTGCTTAAATATACGGGCGCCCATAAATTCGAAGAAGGCGAAGTGACGATCATGGATTCCAACCCTCTCGAAAAAGAAAGAGGGATCACGATCTTTTCAAAGAACGCTTCCTTTAACTACAAAGGCGTACAATGCAATATCGTCGATACTCCGGGGCACGCCGATTTCGGTAGCGAAGTGGAACGGATCCTTGAAATGGTCGACGGAGTACTGCTGCTGGTCGACGCCGTAGACGGGCCCATGCCCCAAACAAAATTTGTGTTGAAGAAGTCCCTTGAATTACATTTAAAGCCGATCCTGGTCATCAATAAGATCGACCGCCCCAACGCGCGGCCGAACGAAGTCGCCAACATGACGTTCGATCTCTTCTGCGAGCTTAACGCATCCGATGAGCAACTCGATTTTCCGATAGTCTATGCCTCCGGCCGGGACGGTTACGCCACACTTGACCTTGATGAACCCAACGACAACATAAAGCCTCTCCTGGATACGATCCTGCACAGGGTATTGCCGCCTGTCGCGAATCCGGACCTTCCTTTTCAAATGTTGGTGACGATGCTGGACCATAACTCGTATTTTGGCCGCATCGCGATCGGGCGCATATTTCATGGCGCGATACGGGTCGGCGACCCCGTCGCTCTCGTGAAACGCGACGGTACGGTCACCGCGAACAAAGTGACCAAGATCATGAAATATAAAGGCCTGGCCCGCGTGGAAACGAACGAAGCGATGGCCGGCGACATTATCCTGATAACCGGCATCGAGGGCGTCTCGATCGGCGAAACGCTCGCGTGTATTGATAATCCGAAAGCGCTGCCCGCCGTAAAAATAGATGAACCGACGATATCGATGGTCTTTTCCCATAACACCAGCCCGATTGCCGGCATGGACGGAGGGGTATTTCTTACCTCACGCCATATCCGCGAATACCTTGAACATGAGGCGATGGTGAACGTCGGTATAAAGGTCGAAGAAGTCGACCAGGGCGAGAGATTCAAGGTCTCCGGCAGGGGAGAGCTCCATCTGGAGATCCTTTTAGAGACGATGCGCCGCAAAGGATACGAAATGGAAGTCTCCAGGCCGCAGGTTATTTTAAAAAGGATCGGCGACCAGACCCTCGAACCGGTAGAAGTGGTGGTCATAGAGGTAGACAGCGCCTATCAGGGCGCGGTCATGCAGGCGCTTGGAGTGCGAAAAGCAGAGATGAAAGACTTAAAAATAACATCCTCTAACAGCATACGGATGGAATTCATCATCACTTCAAGAGCGTTGATCGGATTCAGAAGTGAATTCTTGTTGATGACACACGGAAGCGGAGTTATGTGCCAGAACTTTCTTGAATATCAAACCTATAAAGGCGATATGCCGGCGCGGCAAAGAAGCGTTTTGGTCTCCAAAGGCGACGGAAAAGTAGCCGCATTCGCGCTCTCGAACCTGCAGGACCGTGGAGAGATCTTTGTCGAGCCGCAGGATATGGTATACGAGGGCATGATCGTCGGTATCAACAATAAAGGCGGAGCTGACGTCGTTGTGAATCCGCAGAAAAAAAAGAAATTAACCAATATGCGCTCTTCGACCTGTGATATAGCGATCCAACTGATACCTTCGCGAAAAATCACTCTTGAATTTGCGCTTGTGTTTATTGATGACGATGAACTCGTCGAGATCACGCCCCTTAATATCCGGCTCAGAAAAAAGCTGTTAAAAGCGATAGACAGAACGCGCACGAATCGAAAATACGAAGCGGAAACAGAAGACGAAGAATCAGATTGATAGATATCCAGATGCATGCACTCGGGACTTTATAATCTCCCCGATTCACCTATTACATCAAAATTTTCTTCCTTTGGAATTTTCTAAAAATTCCAAAGAGAGCGATAATTTTGACGAGTGCATTGTTACATTAATCATACTGTTACATGCACTTGTACAATGTTCAATTATTATCGTGAGAACCATTGTACGAGTTCATCGGGGTTTTCGTTTAACGCATTCATCCCCCGTACGGGGTCTTCTGCTAAACGAAAAAAAATTCAAAGAAAAGTCTTGCATTTTATTTAACAAAGACTACAATACTGAATTTGTAGTGTCCATAAAAAACAAACAACATGAAAGAAGTAAAAATATTTGCACGGGCAGGCCAGGGAGCGATAACCACCGCAGCGGTTCTCGGCGAAGCGATATTTTACGAGAACAAGTACGCGTATGCCTATCCGCATTTTGGCGCCGCGCGCATGGGTGCTCCGATGAACGCGTTCCTGCGTTTTGACAGCAATCCTATCCGCTTACGCAGCCAGATCTCTGAACCCGATTATATTGTGGTCATCGACCCCACATTGATTGAAAGCCAAAAATGTTTCGCGAACATGAAAAAAGGCGGGAAGGCGATCCTCGCGGTACGTGAAGAGACCAAAATATCGAAAGTAAAGGGGATCACCGTCTACACGCTGCCGGCTGAGAAGATCGCGATGGAGATCATCGGTAGGCCGTTTGCCAATACCGTACTTTGCGGCGCGTTTGCCAAAGCCACCGGGGAGATCACCCTCGATTCGATCGTAAAAGCGCTTAAAAACGCGTTTGAAGATAAACCTGAAGTATTGCAAAAGAATATTGACGCGGTAAAGAAAGGATACGACAGTGTTTAGCGTATTAGCCAGTAAAGGAAAGACTTCGCAAGCGAATAAAACCGGTTCGTGGCGATCAACGCTGAAACCGAAATATCTGCAGAAAAACTGCATCGCGTGCAATCTCTGCAAATTCGTTTGCCCTGAAGGCTGTATCGAAGGCAAAGAAAAAAATAAATATAGCGCTGACCTTGATTATTGCAAAGGGTGCGGCGTATGCGCGTATATTTGTCCGAAGAAAGACATCGAGATGGTCCCCAACGATAAAGAATAGCAGAAAGAAAAATCATGAAGAAATTTATAGAAGGTTCTTGGGCAATGGCGGATGCGGCGAAGATGTGCCGCCCGCAGGTAGTTGCCGCGTATCCCATTACTCCGCAAACCCATATTGTTGAACATCTTGCAGAATTTGTCGCCAATGGCGAATTAAAAGCGGAATCGGTCAACGTAGAAAGCGAACATTCCGCGGCATCCGCCGTATTGGGCGCGCAAATAGCCGGAGTCCGGACTTTTACCTGTACCAGTTCACAAGGTTTATTATTGATGGGAGAAGTAGTATTCTGCATAGCTGGGATGCGCTTACCCGTCATGATGATCTGCGCGAATAGAGCAATATCAGCGCCGATCAATATATGGAACGACCAGCAGGACTCGATTTCTCTGCGGGATGCCGGATGGATCCAGGTCTACGCGGAAAACAATCAGGAAGCGGTTGATCTGGTCATCGCCGGTTATAAGATCGGCGAGAATGCAAAGATCATGCTGCCTATCATGGTGTGCGTTGATGGTTTTATTTTAACGCACGGCATGGAAACCGTCGATATGCCGGACCAGGAACTCGTCGATAAATTTCTTCCGCCATACGATCCACCGTACAAACTTGACGTGAACAATCCGATAAGCTTTGGATTATTAGGAGATCCTACGGTATATCTTGAAAACCGTTATGCGTTACACAAAACATTGGAAGAAGTATTGACCCTGCTGCCAAAAGTCGGCGCGGAATATAAACAGTTGACCGGCAGAGACAGCGTTAAACTCGTTGAAGAATATAAGACAGCCGATGCGGATACCATTCTGGTCGCCATGGGTTCCGTGTGCGGATCGATCAAAGATGTCATCGACATGGAACGCCAAAAAGGCAACAAAGTCGGTTTATTAAAAATCGTTTGCTACCGTCCGTTCCCTAAAGAAGCGATCAAAAAAGTCTTGGACAAAGCGCAGTATATCGGCATTGTCGACAAAGATATCTCGTTAGGCGCGGAAGGCGCGTTGTATACCGAGATCAAGGCATTGGCGGATTCAAACAAAAAAGTCAGCGGATTCGTTGCCGGCTTGGGCGGCAGAGATATTACGGTTAAAAGTATCCAGACTATTATCGAATCAACGAAAAAAGAAGTTAACCGTTGCAAATTTATCGATTTAAAACAAGAGTTACTCTGGGATGAATTTAAGGTCGCATAAATAAGGAATATTGTATGGCAAGAGAACATATTGAAGAAAATTTATACGTATCAGGGCACACCGCCTGCGCAGGATGCGGACAGTCAATGGCAGTCCGTATCGTCATGAACGCCGCGGGAAAAAACACGATGGTCGCTAATTCTACCGGATGCCTCGAAGTTTTTTCGACGAAAGCGCCTGAAACGGCTTTTGGATTGCCTTGGGTCCACTCATTATTTGAAAACTCCGCGGCAGTAGCCAGCGGCATAGAATTAGCATTAAAGCAGCAAGGCAAATTAGATTCAACAAAGATCATTGCTCAGGCCGGAGACGGAGGAACAGGCGATATCGGATTACAGGCTATTTCCGGTATGTTGGAAAGAGGCCACGATATTTTATACGTCTGTTATGATAATGAAGCCTATATGAATACCGGCATACAACGCAGCGGATCAACGCCGTTTTATGCGAATACAACGACATCACCCGTCGGGAAGAGATCAGTAGGTAACCCGACAATAAAGAAACCGATGGTCGAAATATGCGCCGCGCACCATATTCCGTATTCAGCCACGGCATCGGTAGGAAATCCGAAAGATATCGAAAAGAAAGTCAAAAAAGCTCTCTCGATCAGAGGGCCGAAATATTTACAGATACATGTTCCGTGCCCGTTGGGTTGGAGATCAGACCCGTCGAAAACGATAGAAATCGCAAAAATTGCCGTGCAAACAGGCTTATATCCGATCGTCGAATATGAGTACGGGAAATTAGCAAACGTTCAAAAAATCACGCCTAAGCCGGTTGAAGAATACCTCAAAGTGCAGGGTCGTTTCAGCCATATCTTAAAAAACAAAGAAGCCTTAGAAGCTGTTCAAAAAGTCGCTAACCAGAATATCGCTTATTACAATCTTGTCAGTCAATAACCTCGGTAGCCAGGCTGCCGGAAACTAAAGGAGGAGAACTATGGCAAAAATTACCGTCGATAAAGATGCGTGTGTCGGTTGTGGTTTATGCGTAAACAATTGTCCTGAAGTGTTCGAGATGAACGATGAAGGTATCGCGATTGTCAAAGGCCAGAAATGCACGAGTTGTTCGGTCGAAGAAGTAGCTGAACAATGCCCGGTTAACGCGATCGCCGTCGAATAATCAGTTTCGTTTCTATTGTGCTTTAAACCGCTTAGAGAGATCTAAGCGGTTTTTTTATTGTATTTTTACAAGCCATTCTGATTAATTTCACAATCTATTTTAAGGGGTTTTTGCCAACCCCTTTGACCCCAGGCCTTCATTTCTTTGCGTCGACAAAGAAATGAAGCAAAGAAAGGCGACCCCGCGAAACAGCGCTTTTTTTCTCAAAATGATTTAGAGAAAATAGACTCGATTCGCTTCGCTCATCTCGCCGCCGATCTCGCCATCCTAACGAGCGGCGATCCGACATCCTGCGTGCGGAACGCAGTGGAGCCTCCCCGAAGGGGACTCCGTCTATCCCGTTCTCTAAATAGCATAAGCTGCGCTTATGCAAATATTTGCGCGGGACGGAGCCACAAATGTGGCTCCAGTTTTCCTAAATCATAGAAAAAAATAGCGCTTGATTTCGCAAGGGGTAAAAACACAGACATCTTCCTCATCCATCGTCCAAGCGAAGCGGACGTCTAATGAGAATTAGGCTTTTTCAAATGTATTCATGTAGAAAAAGGATGTAGTCGAATTATACCCGAAGGGTACGATCGTCCATCGTTCTTTTCTTGTTCACTTATTCACTAAGGAACAGTCCCAAAAATGCTAATAACCTCTGTGTTTATTGCTTATAGCTTCCGCTATAGTTATTATCAACACTTTCGTAATAGTAGTATTTGTGCATTTTTGGGATGACCTCGACAAAACATGCTAAAATTTAACAATTTTAGCAGTCGACCCTGCGGGCAGATAATGCTTGTTGACAAGCATTATCTGGGTCAATTCGCCGGCGTGAAAAGGTCTTCAATCGAATCGCTGATAGAGAGGTCGTATAGTTTCCAGGAATCTTCACTGGCAGGGCTGTAAAAAGTAAACTCAAATTTCAAACAGGATGTCGCGTATTTACTGATACATATGATCTTTTTGGCAAAATTCCCGGCTTTTTTCTCCTGCAATATCTCCACGCCAAGACATCTTCCCGCGCTATGTATCCTCGAAATGGTATCTTTGACCTTAACGACGACATGCCGTTCGGCCATATGCTCCATGACCGCGAACTTCATCATCGACCGGTACGCTAACCTGTAATTATTAGCATTCAGATGGTTGATAAAACGCAGGCAGAAATCATTGATCGTTTTTTCCTGTAACGCGTTTACCGGCGCTGCTTTTACGGCCGGGGCAACAGCAGCCGGAGACGGGACATTTTGGACTTCAGGGACTTCCGGTTTCGTCGCAGGAGCAGTTTCCGCCGTATTCTTTTGTTCAGGGGCCACCTGCTGCCCCAAAAGGGAAGCTCCCGACGCAAGAAAACCGCAGAGCACTAACCCAAGAAAAATATACACCCGATTTTTTTTCATATCATACCCGTCTGTGGAAGTTATTATAATAGCGCCGTCTTCTTTTTACAACGTTTTTTTCTGCCAGAAAAAAGCTTGAGAAACTATCTGTAAGTGATACAATACAACAATCTTGTGCCTAATCGTTTAGCATTTATCCAACAGGGTTATTATCGGATAAATGCGGTAAACGACCCCGTGGAATCTGAAAGATTCCCGGCCCCGAGAGATTCGGAGAATCTCCGGGATTAAGTCCCCGAAATTGCTTCCTTCGGGTTGGCAATTTCTGGGGAGACTAAGTCCTGGGAATTCTTGTACGAATTCCTCAGGGTTACCCCGATGAACTCGTACAATGTTTCTCACGATAATAATTGAACATTGTACAAGTGCATGTAACAGTATGATTAATGTAACAATGCACTCGTCAAAATTATCGCTCTCTTTGGAATTTCCTAGAATTCCAAAGGAAGAAAATTTTGATGTAATAGGTGAATCGGGGAAGTTAATAGTAACCGCGTGTTTACACGTGGATTCTTTTAACCCGTGGTAATAATGGAAACGCAGATCTCAAACAGTTCATATATAAAGAAAACCGCGCTGTACGATTTTCACATTGCCCGCAACGCAAAAATGGTCGAATTCGCCGGATGGGAGATGCCGGTCCAATATTCCAGTATCCTCGAAGAAGCAAAACATGTCCGTAACGGCACCGGTATATTCGATATCTCGCATATGGGAGAGATATTCGTCTCCGGCCGGGATCGCGTCGCTTTCCTGGAGTATTTAACCACGAATAGTATAGAAAAGACCGCTGAAGGCCAGATGCAATATACGCTCTGCTGCAATTCAGACGGCGGGATCCTCGACGACATTATGATCTATAATCTCGGCAGTACCATCATGTGCATCACCAATGCCTCCAACACCCATACGATCTTCATGCATTTCTTGACGCACTCCAAGAATTTTAACGTCACGATCGAAGATAAAAGCCGGGAAATGTCCCTGGTCGCACTCCAGGGGATCGACGCTGAAACGATGCTGGAGAAAATATTTGAACGCGATTTTTCGCATTTATTTTACATGAACCTCGAGCGGTTTAAATTTAACAACAACGAAGTCATCTGTTCACGCAGCGGCTATACCGGTGAAGACGGATTTGAGATCTACATGGACAATATGGCCGCGCGGATGTTTTGGAACGCGGCGATAACCGATGAAGAAATAAAAATAGTCCCTTGTGGCTTAGGCTCGCGCGATATCCTGCGACTGGAAATGGGTTATTCGTTATACGGCGTTGATATCGACACGACGACCAATCCGGTTGCTGCGGGCTTGACCTGGGCGGTAAAAGATACGCGTAAAGATTTTATCGGTAAGGAACAGATTTCCGCGGCCATGCGCAACGGCGTACCCTGCAAGAAAATCGGTTTTGTGATGCAGGAAAAATCTTTCCCTCGCCATGGATATTCCGTTTTCTCCGAGGCCGGCAAGGAAATAGGGACCGTACGCAGCGGCTTGTATTCACCGAACCTTGATAAATTCATCGGGACTGCGTATATACAGCATGATCTGGCAAAGATCGGAACAATGATACGTATCGCGATCCGTGACAAAAAGTATTCCGCGCGGGTGGAAAAATTCCCGTTGATCAAACCGAAAGTCAAACGAAAGGAGCTTCGTTAGCCATGAATGAGAAAGATCTCAAGTTCACCGCAACGCATGAATGGGCCGCGAACAACGGCGACACCGAGACCATTGGGATTTCAGACCATGCTCAGAAAGAATTAGGAGATATTGTTTTTATCGAATTGCCCGAAGTCGGCAAGATCGTCAAAAAAACTGAATCATTCGGGACAATCGAATCAACGAAAGCCGCCAGCCAAATATACGCGCCGTTAAGCGGCAAAGTCATCGAAGTCAATACCGCGCTCACCGCTCAACCTGAGCTGGTCAATAAAGAACCCTACGGCAAAGGCTGGCTTATAAAGATCAAAGTCAGCGCGAAAGACGAGATCGCGCCGTTACTGGACTTTACCCAATATTCGCAATCTCTGCATTAAATAATCCGATAGAATGTCTTATTGCGCACATACGCCGGAAGAAGTACAGGAAATGCTCTCAGCGGTGGGAAAGAAATCGCTGAGTGAATTATTCGACAGCGTTCCCCGTGAACTAATCGAGAAAACTCCGGGCCTCGCGGCCCCGGCCTTACCGGAATATGACGTTATCTCCACGATAAAACAATACGCCGCGGAAAATAAACCGCTCTCCGCGTACAATTCTTTCCTGGGTGCCGGATGCTATCACGGCTATATACCCGCGGCCGTAAATCATTTGGTCTCAAAACCGGAATTCTACACGGCGTACACGCCGTATCAACCGGAAATAAGCCAGGGGATATTACAAAGCATTTATGAATACCAAAGTTTTATCTGCCTGCTGACCGGCATGGACGTGACGTCCGCGTCGCTCTATGACGGCGCGTCATCCGTGGCGGAAGCCGTATTGATGGGCCAGCGGATCAAGGGAGGAAGAAAAGTACTCATCGCGGGATCTTTGCATCCGCACTACCGTACCGTCGCTGATTCCTACTTAGCACCCCTGAATATCAACGTTAATGAAGTCCCCTGGAATGACGAAGGCCGCGTAGATCTGAACACCCTGGGGAAAAAACTTTCTGCTTCGCATTCATCTCTGGTCGTTCAGACTCCGAATTTTTTCGGCGTCATGGAAGATATCCCGGCTATCGGCGATATCTGCAAGGAAAAAGGAGTGCCCCTTATCGTTGCTGTCGCCAACCCGCTGGCTTTGGGGTTATTCCGACTTCCTTCTGAGAAGATCGATATTGTCTGCGGTAACGGCGGTCCGCTGGGCGGAACCCCGTACTGGGGCGGAGATACCTTCGGATTTATTGCCGCCAAAGAACGCTTTATGCGGAACTTACCCGGCAGAATAGTCGGTAAAACCGTGGATAAAAATAACACTACCTGCTACGTGCTGACGTTACAGGCGCGCGAGCAGCACATAAAAAGAGAGCACGCGACCAGCAACATCTGTTCGAACCAGGCCCTGAACGCGTTAAAAGCCGCGGTATATCTGGGCACCATCGGAGAAACAGGGTTCAAAAAACTCGCCCTGGCGAACTTTTATAACGCGCAGTACTTACGGCAATCCATCGAAAAGAACCTAAGCCCGGACAAAATAGCCGTCCGTTTTTCGGAATGTATTTTCAATGAATTCGTCATTGAACTCAAAACGATGTCCGTCGGTTCCCTGTACAAAAAGTGCAAAAAAAACGGGATCATACCCGGATTAGCCTTAAAACCGTATTATAAAAAACTTAAAAACGCGTTGCTGGTTTGTACCTCCGAGATAAAAACAAGAAATGAGATGGACGCATACGTAGAAAATCTCAAAAAGTCATTATGAAACATTTTGGAAAAGAAGAACCGCTTATTTTCGAGAAAGCCGGGAACAATCCCGATTCAACGATCTTCCCGGAAGGCTATCAGCATTTTCCCGACGCGGTCAAGAACGCGCTGCATAAAGATTGCTTCCGCGGATTATTACGCGAAGGCCCGATCGGATTGCCGTCGCTGTCGGAACTGGAAGTCGTACGGCATTTTACCCGCCTGGCACAGAGTAATTTCTGCGTCGACAGTAATTTCTATCCTTTGGGTTCGTGTACCATGAAATACAACCCCAAGATCAACGAGGATGCGGCAAATCTCGAACAGTTCGCGCAATTACACCCCTTACAGGATGAAGCCGACACCCAAGGGATCTTACGCCTGGTCCATGATTTTGAAATGATGCTCTGCGGCCTTACCGGCATGCACCGCTTTACTTTTCAGGCATCAGCCGGCGCGCATGGAGAATTCACCGGTTTACTCATGATAAAAAAATATTTTGAGACGAGACAGGATACCAAAAGAACGAAGATCATCGTCCCGGATTCCAGCCATGGGACAAACCCTGCTTCAGCGGCGATGTGCGGATTTTCCATCGTCAAATTAGAAAGCACTCCATCGGGGCTTATCGATATCGACAAGTTAAACACCCTTATGGACGAAGAGACCGCGGGGATCATGATGACCAACCCCAACACCTTAGGCTTATTCGAAGAAAACATCCTGCGAATACAGAAGATCGTGCACGACAAAGGCGGCCTGCTGTATTACGACGGCGCGAACTTTAACGCGCTTATCGGTATCGTCAAACCGGCAGCCATGGGTTTTGACGTCATCCACTTAAACCTGCACAAGACGTTCGCGACCCCGCACGGCGGAGGAGGCCCGGGCGCGGCGGCTGTCGGCGTCAGCGCGAAACTTGCCGGATTCCTTCCGGTCCCGGTCATCGATAAAAACGAACAAGGGACATATTTTCTCCAATACGATCTTAAAAACTCTATCGGAAAGATCCGGAGTTTTTTCGGCAATATTCCCGTCATCATTAAAGCGTTTGCCTACATGCTGCGGCTGGGAAAAACGGTCCCTACGGTCGCGGAATACGCGGTCCTTAACGCGGCATATCTGCGGGAAAAATTGCGCGGCGACTATCAGGTATGTTCGGAAAAACCCTGCATGCATGAAGTCGTCTTTTCCGCGAAGAACAAGCGGGATGAACAAGGCATTTCAGCCATGGATATCGCCAAACGGCTTATTGATTATGGGATACATCCGCCAACGGTCTATTTTCCGCTTATCGTCAGGGAAGCATTAATGATCGAGCCGACCGAGACCGAAAGCAAAGAAACCCTCGACGCGTTTATAACGGTCATGCGCACGATCAACAACGAAATAGCGCAGTCGCCGGATACGGTCAAGAACGCGCCGCACTCGACGCGTATCTGCCGGCCCGATGACACCCGGGCCGCGCGCAACCCCGATATCCGATGGAAAAAGTAATAACAAAAACCTGGCGGTTTATTCCCTACGAAGAGCGCACCGCCTACGAAAACATGGCTATCGATGAAGTGCTCATGACCAGTTACCGGCTGTATCATAAACCGATCTTCCGCCTGTACGGGTGGTATCCGGCGGGATTCTCGATCGGCTACTCACAAAATCCTTTTCAATTCCTTGACGTGCAGGAATGCCTCTCGCAAAATATCTCGATCGTGCGCAGGCTTACCGGCGGGGGCTGTATTCCGCATACCCAGGGGATCACGTATAGCCTGGTCTTTTCGGATACCGATATCAACTTAGCGGATTCAGTCAAAGCGTCTTTTCAATATCTCTGTTATTTTCTGATCAATTTTTACCGCCAGCTGGGACTGGAAGCCGATTTCGCGATCAACACCAAAGGAAATGAACCTTTGGGCGATTTTACCGACTTATGTTTTGCCTCATCCCAGCACTATGATATCACCATCGGCTCAAAGAAAATCGGGGGCAATGCCCAAAAAAGGAATAAAGACCTGATCTTCCAACACGGATTCATCCCGGTAAACCGGAATAAAAAGATGGACTCGTTCTTCCGCAAGAAAACCGAAGAACCGATATATACGCTCGAAGATTTCGGCATAACGGAAAATGTCGCGTCGCTGGCCCAAAAACTAAAAAAAGCCTTTACGGCCACTCACGGCGTCGATTTGAATCCTTCGGCCCTGGACAACGAAGAAAAAGCCCTCTACGCGCATTTAGTAGCCGATAAATACCGGACCCAGCAATGGAACCTGCACCGGATCGATCCGCTGAAACCGAAATCATAGATAAAAGAAGATTTTAAATCTTCTTTTAAATTACCCATGTTCAATACCTCAAAAAAACCTCTTTGGTTAACAAAAAAGATCAATTTAAAGGAAACCGACCAACTCAAAAAGTATTTTAAAGGTTCTCAACTGCATACGGTCTGTCAGGAAGCGCTCTGTCCGAACATCTCGGAATGTTTCGCCAGAAAACAAGCGACCTTCCTGATCTTAGGCGATGTCTGTACCCGCGGATGCACTTTCTGCAACATAAAAAAAGGGGCTCCTCAACCGCTGGAGTATAGCCTTATCCCAAAGATCAAAGACGCGGTCCTGGCGATGGGCTTACGTCACGTGGTCATCACCAGTGTCACCCGCGACGACCTCCATGATGGAGGAGCGGATTTTTTCTATCAGACCGTCCAGGCGCTTAAAACAGTTACTCCTTTAACCATCGAACTGCTCATACCTGATTTCAACGCCGATATCGATGCACTGAAGACCGTCGCCTCGGCAAAACCGGACATCATCGCTCACAATATCGAAACCGTTCCGCGTTTATACCCGGCAGTCCGCAAAAAAGCCGGCTTTACCCGTTCACTACAGGTCCTTGCGGCGATCAAAAAGATCGATCCGCGGATCCATACGAAATCCGGATTGATGCTCGGACTGGGAGAAAAGAAAAGTGAAGTCTTAGAATGTTTCGGCCGGTTGCGCGGCGTCGAATGCGACTTTCTTAGTATCGGTCAATATTTACAACCATCATTGCAACACACTCCGGTCATAGACTATATCCCGGAAGAAGATTTCCTGTTCTACAAAAATGAAGCCCTGCGCAGGGGATTCCGCCGGGTTGCCAGCGGACCCTATGTGCGCAGTTCATACATGGCTGAAGAATACCTCGCAAATATAAAATAGCATATTTGGTAATTGACTTGTCGACGCCTTTCTATTGGACTATAATAATATGTTCTACAAAGTTCCTTAATGTTCCTTTAGATTCCTTGAAGTTACAACTTTTTTATAGAAACATTAAGGAACATCCCGGAACATATCGGAACTTTAAGAAACCTAAAGAATGAAGATCACCATCGACTCGATAAAAAACGCAAAGAAAGAACACCGGAGAATATCAGCATTGACCTGCTATGACTATTCTTTTGCCAAGATCCTGGATAAAACCGCCATTGATATCTTCGTGGTCGGTGATTCGCTGGGTACGGTCATCAAAGGAGAAGGGACCACGACACACGTAACGCTTGAAGAGACTATCTATCATTGTAAAGCGGTCGTCAAAGGGACGCAGCGCGCTCTGGTCGTCGCGGATATACCTCTGGCAGCATTTGAAGGGCCGGATACAAAGAAAATCGCCCACATCGTAAAAATCTATAATGAAACCGGCGCGGACGCGGTCAAGATCGAAGGCGCAGGGCCGATGTGCTCAATTATAAAACAAATCGTCCAAAAAGGTATCCCGGTCATGGGCCATCTCGGGATCACTCCGCAAACCGCCTCCGCGATGGGCGGCTTTAAAGTCCAGGGAAAAGATAAACTTTCGGCGCAAAAGATCCTGCAGGACGCGTACGCGTTACAAGACACCGGCGTATTTTCGATCGTCCTGGAATGCGTTATCGCTGAAGTAGCGGCGTTGATCACGCAAAAGCTATCGGTCCCGACGATCGGTATCGGCTCAGGCAATGGTTGTGACGGGCAGGTATTGGTACTCTACGATATGCTCGGGTTGTTTAGCGACATGAAGCTGAAGTTTGCCCGGCAATATCTCCATGCCGCGGAAGACATCTCGGCCGCGGTGGCCGAATATACCCAAGATATCCAAACCGGATCTTTTCCTTCTCCGCAGGAAAGTTTTACGGTCAAAGAGCTGGATTTCTTAAAAGAGCTCTCCTAACATGAACCTACAAAACAAAGACCAAAAGCTGATAACCCTTGCGGACATCCCCCAGGGAAGAACCATGAAAATCGTGATGATGGAAGGGTCATCCGCATTTCTCAAGAAACTTGATAACCTGGGAATCCGGACAGGGGACACCATCGTAAAAGTCAACGCGCATATCCTCAGAGGCCCGATCATTGTCAACGTAAAAAATTCCCAGATCGCGCTCGGGCACACGATGGCGAAGAAGATATGGGGCATCGTTGTTTAAGAAAGTCCTTAGTACTTAGCTCGTAGTACTTAGTAAAAAAACAGATAACGGATCGAGCCGAAAAAGCTAATGACAAAGTACTAGTGCGAAGCCTCCCCGTAGGGGAATAACTCATTACTGTATCATCATGAAAATTGTACTCGCCGGCAATCCGAACGTTGGCAAAAGCGCGCTTTTTAACCGCCTGACCGGCGCGGACGTCATCGTCAGCAACTACGCCGGCACGACCGTCGAATTCACGCAAGGAGAACTTTACCTCGGCGAAGTCAAAGTCCCGATCATCGATTCTCCCGGCAGTTATAGTTTAGACGCGACCAATAAAGCCGAAGAAGTCACCCGGGACATGATCAAAGAAGCCGACACCATCATCAATGTCATCGATTCGACCAATCTTGAACGGAACCTGTTTTTCACCATGCAACTTTTGGCGCAAAAGAGAAACGTCGTCATCGCCCTGAACATGTGGGACGAAACGGCTCATAAAGGCATTCACATCGACGCGCAGAAATTGCATACGATCCTCGGCGTGCCGGTCATCCCGGTGTGCGCGATCACTGCCGAAGGGATAAAAAAACTCGTTGAATCCATCCCCCGGGCAAAAGTCTCTTCTTATCACAGCGACAATTACTGGAAAAGTATCGGCGAGATCATCCAGCAAGTACAGACCCTGACGCATCGGCACCATACGTTCAAAGACATTCTTGAAGAGATCACGATCCATCCGATCAGCGGAATACCGTTTGCTTTAGCCGTACTGGCGCTGTCGTTATTTACGGTGCGGGGAATAGCCGAATCAATCATTTCAATGGTCTTTGACCCGTTTTTCGAGAAAATATATACGCCTTTGATCTTAAAACTTGCTCCTTCGATACAGAATCCGTTGCTCTCGCAGATCCTCATGGGAAACATCCCGACCGACGGGTCAAAACTCATGGATTCTCTCGGGCTGCTTACCACCGGCGTCTATATTCCGATAGCGGAAGTCTTTCCATACCTAATAAGTTTTTATATCGTCTTAGGGATACTGGAAGATATCGGCTATCTACCGCGATTGGCGGTCATCATGGACGCCCTCATGCACAAAATAGGGCTGCACGGGACCTCTTTCATCTCATTTATCCTGGGAATGGGTTGCAATATCCCCGGAGTCTTATCTACCCGGATACTCGAAAGCAAGAAAGAACGGTTTCTTACCGCGACATTGCTGGCTATATCGATTCCCTGCATGGCGCAATTATCCATGGTCGTCGGCGTACTCGGAAAGAGAGGGATGCAGTATGTCGCGCTCGTGTTCTTCATCCTGTTCGTCATCTGGATGGTCTTAGGCATGATCCTGAACAAATGCATCAAAGGAGAAAGCCCGGAGATCATGCTGGAAATACCGCCGTACCGCAGGATCAACGTAAATTTCTTCTTAAAAAAACTCTGGTACCGTCTGGCGCATTTCATCAAGGAAGCATTACCGCTGGTCATCATCGGCA
>Ga0172370_10001131_pt1 | contig 41614 bp, 33 predicted proteins | sample LakKiv5m_FD_114538 | JGI IMG/M metagenome (GOLD analysis project Ga0172370, IMG submission 114538) | Freshwater microbial communities from Kabuno Bay, South-Kivu, Congo - kab_022012_11.5m | ecosystem: Environmental > Aquatic > Freshwater > Lake | place: Democratic Republic of the Congo...
ATTTGTGGTCATTTTGACCCCTCTTTGTCGCCTGTAGCTACGGCTACAGGCTTCGCAGTCGGGTCCAAACTGCCTCGCAACTGCACTCGCTGCCATCCCAAGCCCTAATGAACAATCTCGGTTGAAAGCAGATTTTGCCACCGCCTGGTTCAGGCCGTGCTGCTGCGTACCAGGCTATATATATATCTTGCCCCGCGTCTCGTAGTGTGTTCGAATCCTGCCCGGGATTTTTCTTTCCACTTCAACGAGGAACACTTATGAGCAAGCTTTTGACACTTTTTGGGTTGAGTCTGTCACTTTCCATGGGCAGCGCGTTCGCCGCTGCATCGGCACCCGCTGGCGCGGCACCCGCTGCCAAATCCGCCCAGCAAGGCAAGATGGCCACCTGCAACAAGGACGCCGGTGACAAAAAAGGCGACGAACGCAAGGCGTTCATGAAGGAATGCCTGGGTGCCAAGCCCGCCGCTGCCGCCGCATCTGCTGCCAGCGACAAAAAGACCGCGCAGCAAGAAAAAATGAAAACCTGCAACAAGGACGCCAAAGACAAAGCGCTCAAGGGCGACGCACGCAAGGCGTTCATGAAAGAGTGCCTGAGCAACAAGGGTTAAGCGCCGACTGCCACTTTTTCTGTAAAAAAACCCCGCCTGGGTTGCCGGAGCGGGGTTTTCTTTTGGCATGATCGGGCCTATGCAGACCCGACACCAACTGTCACCCTCCCTGAGCTGCGTCATCCCGGCCTACAACGAAGCGCGCAACCTGCCGTCGCTGGTGCAACAAGTGCTGTCTGCGTTGGCACCGCTGACCCGGCAACTGGAGCTGGTCGTGGTGGACGATGGCAGCCGCGACGATACCGCCGCCGTCATGCACACGCTGTGTCAGCAGCACCCACAGTTGGTTTATCTGAAGCTGTCGCGCAATTTTGGCAAAGAGCCCGCGTTGACCGCCGGCATCGAGGCCGCACAGGGTGACGTGGTGGTGCTGATGGACGGTGACGGTCAACACCCGGTGTCGTTGGTGCCCGACATGCTGGCCAAGTGGCGCGACGGGGCTGATGTGGTCTATGCCATCCGCCGTACCCGTAGCGACCAATCCAACCTGCAAATTGCCCTGACAGGCTGGTTTTACAAGCTGGTGAACCTGGGCAACCGCGTCAAGATTCCGGCCAATGCGGGCGACTTCCGGTTGATGGACCGCCAGGTGGTGGAAGCACTGAAACGGCTGACCGAACGCAACCGCTTCATGAAAGGCTTGTACGCCTGGGTGGGCTTCAACAGCACGGCCATTGATTACGAACCCTTGCCCCGCATGGACGGCAAAAGCAATTTTGGTCTGCGTGGCTCGCTGGCGCTGGCCTTCACCGGCATCTTGGCGTTTTCGATTGCGCCGCTGCGCGCCCTGACGATCACCGGCTTTGCACTATCGACGCTTGCGTTGGGTTACGGTCTGTGGGTGGTGGGCGAATACTTCATTACCGGCATTGCGGTACCCGGCTATGCCACCATTGTGGTGGGCATGATGTTTTTCAGCGGCATCCAGTTGTTGTCCATCGGCATTTTGTCGGAGTATGTGGGCCGCATCTATGAAGAGGTCAAGCAGCGCCCCAACTATCTGATCAGTCAGCGCATCGGCGCTGGGCTGACCGCCACCGACGACGCAGCATCCGAGAGCGCACGGTCGGTGCAAGGCCGCCTGGTCTGACACCCGCGTGAATGTCTCTACCTTCTGGTTTTTGACCGTTGGCGGCGTGGCCGCTCTGACACACATGGCTGTGTTCGCGCTGGCGCAACGCGCCATGTGGCCAGAACTGGCTAATGCGCTGGGCTTTGTGCTTGCGTTTTTTGTCAGCTTTGGCGGGCACCGCTGGTTGAGCTTTCGTGACGCTGGCACAACGGTCGCCACCAGTCTTCAGCGTTTTGCCGTCACGGCGCTGGCGGGTTTTGCCAGCAACGAAATTGTCTTTGTGCTGTTGCTGCGCTGGCTGGGCATGCCGGCGCTGCTGGCGCTATTTGTCGCTTTGGTCTTTGCAGCCGGGCAGACCTTTGTGCTGAGCCGTTTCTGGGCGTTTCGCCGCTGACGCGTCGGCCAACCCGGTGCCAGAGCGGTACAACTGCCAGCCTGCCCCTTTGAAAAAAAGGCTCCACCCTGGCAAGCCACGCGCCAGTGGATCGTCGTGTTGGGCCAGATACCAGTTACCGGGCACCATCCCGGCCGACCACAGCACGGCAGGCAACTGCAACGCCTGGCCCGCCCGGGCATCAAAGTCAGATCCCTCGAACAATTCGCGCTGCCAGCCGTCACCGGTCGTCTTGCGCAACTGTGGCCAGTCTGCCAGCACCACCAGCGCCTTTTGTGACTGCACATAAAACGGCAGGTCGTACGGATAGCCCTCAGCCACATAAATGGTGTCTTGGGGTGTCGCAGCACAAGCCAGTACCGCAGCCACGTCTTGCGTGCGCGAGTTGCGCGTTACCCGACCCACCGACAAAACAATCGCCAGAGCAATGCCCACGTTGACAGCGACCAGGCCGCCAAACAGCCCTCTGGCCCAGGGCTTGTGGGCCACAGCGCGCTGCCAACCCAGCGCAGCCAGTAACGCCATAGGTGGCACCACCGGCAGGATGTAGCCCACCAGCTTGGAGTTGGGGATCGAGAAAAACACCAGAATCGACAGCACCCAGGCCCAGCACAGACGCCACCAGACTTCAGGAATATCCAGCGCCGTAGCGCGCGTCATGCTGGTTACCCGGTGCACCTGACCCAATGCAAAAAACACCCAGGGAAACAACAGCAACGCCAGTGCCAGCAGATAAAACCAGACCGGCTGCGGGTTGTTGTAGGTGGCAGCGGTGTAGCGGTTGAATTGCTGTCCGACAAACATGTAATTGAAAAAGTCGGGGTAGGTTTGCTGTGCCAGCACAAACCAGGGCAGGGCCACCACAGCAAATAGCGCCAAACCACTGATCCAGGGCAGATAAAACATTTTTTTGAACTGGCGGGTCCAGATCAGCCAGACAAAGATCACCAGCCCGGGCAACGCCACGCCAATCAATCCCTTGCTCAGCATGCCCATCGCGCAGGCCAGAAAACCCAGGCGTGCCAGCATGGCGTTGGGCCGGTCACCCGCCGCAAAAGCAAAGGCAAAAGCCCAGATCGCCACACTGATCCAGGTGGCCACCAGCATGTCGTGGTTGATGTATTGGCCAGCCACCAGAAAGCTCAGGCTGGTGCCAAGCATGACACTGGCACGCCGGGCGATGGCCTCAGGGCTGACGCAGCGCGCCCCCACGTACAGGGCGGTCATCATCAGGCCCGCATGCACCGCTGGTACCAGGCGCAACGCCCATTCACTCACGCCAAAGACCGTCAGACTGAGGGCATTGAGCCAATGCAGCAAAGGCGGCTTGTGAAAAAAAGGCAGACCATTCAGGCGCGGCGTCAGCCAGTCGCCGCTGACAAGCATCCAGCGCCCGATTTCACCGTAACGGCCTTCGTCGGGCACCGCCAGCGGACGCAGCCCGGCCAATAGCAGCAACAGCAGCCAAAGCGCAGCCAGCATCCACCAGGTACGACGGCGTTGGGCGGCTTCAGCGCAAGAAACAGGGGTGGTCAAATTTGGCGTCACGGCGCGCGATTCTATGAGCGTGGCAGTGGTGGCGTTGGGTGGGGTGCCTGCGTAGCGAGCACCTCGCCCCCGCGCGCCGGACGTACCCGCGCCTGCTGCAGTGCGGCGGCAAAAGCCGGGCCCATCAAATAAGCAAACTCCTGCAACCGCGCTACGCCGATCGGGTCGCCCGGTTGCGCGGCCTGTGCCGGATGACACATCAGGATGCTGCCAGGTGTTACCTGGCGCAGCCAGTGCTGCATCAACCGCGCATAGCGGGCTGCATCACCCTTAAAATCATAAATGCCAAATAAGGCTACAGCGCTTGTCACACCACCGCTGATAGCTAGCTTTTCAAGAGCATTTGCTCCCATGGCACCCATGATGGCTGGCTTGACATTCAGACCAAATGGCACACTCTTTGAAATGCGCAGATAAGGCTTGCGCGGCAGCGCTGCGTAGCGCCGTGCCAAAACTTGTACCAGCGCCTGGCGGATACCGTTGAATTGCTGCACGTGCTGGTGCCCATCAACGTAATCAGGCGCGGCACCCCAACGCGCTTCAAACAGATCGAGCTGCTGCTCTACTGCGGCGCGGGCGCGAGATGCATCAAAACCGCCCAGCAGCGCGCGGCGCATGGCTTGCCCGAGCGTCAGGCCATGGCCTGCGGCCATGGCAAAGTCGCTTGTCCAGTCCAGATGCAGGCCCACGTCGATCTGGCCGCGCACGTCCTGCAGCAGTGCCACGTCGTGCGCCCAGTGCGGCGACAGCACCATGACGCTGGTGGCGCTGATGCGCCCAACGCGTGCCAGTTGCACGATACCAAGAGAGGCGCTCTTGTGCACCGCAAAGTCATCGGCGCAGATGATGACCTGCCGGATGCTTGCTTCAGGCACGCGCGCTCCAGTCGCCGTGCTGACTGTTTGGGAAAACGCCGGCGACGGCAACGACGGTTGTCCACACGTTGATCTTGTTCATGCAACAAGGTTACCACCGCTGATTGCCGGTTGGCAGCAACGTGCCGACCATGCGGCGTGCAACAACGCATAGCGCGCAATCCCGGCGATTCAAATGCGTGTGTTATTTACTTCCAGCGCACCGGCTCAATATCAACGTTGTGCGTGCCGTCGCCCAGCATCAGCACGCCTTCTTGCACGGTGGCTTGCAAGTTCATGCTGCGTTGCGCCAGTGGCGTCAGCGCCTGCGCGCTGGCGCTGGGGATACGCCACACCCGCAGGCTGGTCAAGCGGCTGAGTTTGCTTTCAATACCCTTCCACCAGATGTCTGCAGCGTGACCAAAGGCATATAACACCACGGTGTCGGCTTTGCTGCACGCACGCGCCAGGGGTTTTTCTTCCGGCTGGCCAACCTCGATCCACAGCCGGGTTCGGCCGGTAAAGTCGCGCAGCCACACGTCGGGCTCGTCGGGGTCGGACAGCCCTGCGCCAAAGGCCAGCGTGACGTCGCCTGCACACAGGTTTTGCAACTGGTGCGCTTGCAATGCCAGCGCGCACAGGCGCAACATCATGCGTTCATCGGTTTCGCTGGGGTGGCGCGCCAGCGTCAGCGCGTGGTCGGCGTAGTAGCTGTTGTCAATGTCAGCCAGTTGCAGGTTGACCTTGAAAATGGTGGATTTTGTGGCCATGTAAGCGCCTGAGCATAGCCGAAGGCGCGCCGCCCTCAGTGACTGCGCCCGCTGTGTTTGAGCACCAGGTCGAGCCGGTTGACGGCCCCGTGAAACACCAACACCGACGACACATATTCCTTGACGGTGTGATCCGACAGCCCGAGCTGGCGCGCCATCGCCTTGTTGGACTGGCCGCGCAGCAACAAGTCCAGTACTTGCTGCAAACGCGGTGAAAGCTGACGTTGCAGATGCTCGGCATTGCCGCTCGCATAGACAAAATCTGCCAGCGCTGGCGGCACATAAAAATCGCCGTTCAGGATGTGGGCAAAGCCGTCCAGCACCAGCTCCGGTTCTGCGGTTTTGGGAATGAACCCGCGCACGCCAGCGGCCAGGGCACTGCGGATCAACGCGTGGCTCGGGTCAGCCGAAATCAGCACCGTGCGGTCTATCCAGTGCGACGCGCACAGTGTCTGGAACAGTTGGTGTTGTGGATCATCGGGCAAATTGATGTCCAGAAAAATCCAGTCTGGCTCGGGCAAGCGTTGCAAAGCCGCGTCGGCCTGTCGCGCCGAATAAGCGCTTTCTACGGCTACGTCATGGCGCGTTGCCGCCAGCAGCGCGGCCAGGCCCTGACACGTCAGGGGGTGATCGTCAACGATCAAAATGTTCATGTCTGTCTTTCTTCGGCGCGGCGTTCCAGCAGCGTGCCCAGCGTCATCGCCAGCACCGATGCGTCCACCGGCTTGGACAGCAGCAGGTACCCCGCATCTTCCGCCTCTTCCAGCACGCTGGGTGCCATTTCACCCGTCAACAAAACGCAGATGACGCCCGGAAATCGCACCTGAAATTGGTCCAGTAAATCAATCCCCGTCAAGGGGCCAGGCAGGCGGAAATCACACAACACACACTCCGGAACCCAATCTGGCGCACAAGCTTGTAGCACAGAAGCGTCGCCGCGTACGGCACTGCGCAGATCCAGCCCCCAACCGGACAGCAAGGCAAGCATTGCGGTCAACACCATGGCATCGTCTTCCACCAGCAACACACGACGCCCCGCCAACCAGGGCGGGACGGCTGCATTTTGCGTTGCGAGCCCGGTCTGCGGCGTGGCCGATCCGTTCGGGTTCTGCGCGTTTGACACCGTTGCAGCGGGCATCCAGACCCGAAAGCGCGTGCCACGCCCAAGCTCGGAGCGCACATCGACCGTCAAACCCAACAACTCGGTAGCGTGTTTCACGATCGCCAAACCCAGTCCCAGACCTTTACTGCGGTCCCGTTCCTGGTTGCCTACCTGCATGTAGGGGTCAAAAATACGCTCCAGATGGGCGTGCGATATGCCGATGCCGGTATCCCATACCTCCAGCCAGATACCACCTGGAGGCGCGCGGCGCAGCGTCAGCAAAATACCACCACTGTGTGTGTAGCGCACGGCGTTGCTGATCAGGTTGCCGATCACCCGCCCCAACAACACCTGGTCCGACTGCACGCGCATCGAGCGCACCTTGGGGGCAACGTAGCTGCGCAAGCGCAAGCCCTTGTTGCGCGCCTCAGGCAAGGCATTTTTCAGGGCGTCGCGCACCACCTGATCGAGTGCCACGGATGTCATGCGCACTTGCTCGGTGCCGCTTTCCAGGCGGGAGAGTTCCATCAGCGCATTGAACAGGCTGTTGATGGACTGCCCGGCCTGCACAATCTGCACCATGAGCGGGTGACTTTGCGCATCCGGTACCTGCTGTCGATACGCTTCCACCAACAGCAACAAGGCATGTACCGGTTGACGCAAGTCGTGACTGGCGGCAGCCAGAAATTCGGATTTGTCGCGATTGGCTTTTTCGGCGCACCTCGCCTGCTGTGCGTTGCTGACGGCGAGTGCCTTGTTTTCCATCTGCAGCCGGATCGACTTGCGCAGCGATCGATGCGTGTTACCCAAGGAAGAAATCAAGACCACAACGTACAACACCAACATCAGCATCAAAGACAGAGACTTATCACCAAAAATGGCCGGAATGTGCCAGATAAACACCAGCACGGTGGTGATGGCACTGATGACCACCCCGGCATAGTCACTGGCCGCATTGCCTGCCGCCGCGTGCCCGATGACGCCGGTAAAAACCGTCATCAGAATAGCGTTTTGCAGCGTCGCCCCGGGCACCATCAGCCAAACCATGCAGCCCCAACCGACAGCGCTCAAAAACTGCAAGGTGCGACGGTAGCGCTGCCAGCGCTTGACGCCTGCCACGTTGGGCGGCGGCTGATTTGCCTGCACCTGAAAGTGCCGGTGCAGCCACAAATAACCCAGGCCCGTCAGCGTCAGGCAGGTCAGCCAGAGCGCCAGCGTGAGCGTGCTGGTCAACTGGTACGTGGTCAAACTGACCAGACTGGCCAATGCGATTTGCCCCCAACCCGTTGTCAATAAATTGCGGTGACCCAAAAGGAACAAGGCGTGATCCACCTCGGGTTCAAACGCGGGGAACCAGCGCGTGGCGGCTGTGCGCAAACTGTTCATGGCGTGCCACCAAGCCATGCTCAGGCGTGCCGGGCGGCAAACGTGTCAGCAAATTTTGTCAAAAATTTGAACAAGGCGGTGCGTTGAAAAAAGATAGACGCAGAGTATCGACGAATGGCAGGGGCAGGCGATACCCCCCGTCAGGGGGGGTACCCAGACCACTTCGGCTTTTGAATAATCAGCTTGTCAACCACTTGGCCAGTTTTCACCTATTCGGCTTCGTGTGCCGCAGGTGCGATCAACGTCGCATTGCTGTAAAAAATCATCGGGTGTCGCTGGGGCATTCAGCTACACACCCCAGGCAATTATTGCGCCTGCGTCCATGCGTGTTGCAACCAATGCGACTTGCGCGCGGGGGGGCGCAGGTGGCTTGATGGCTGTGCCCAATGTCGGCCAAATGCACGCTGGCTTGAAAGAAGATGGATTTGGTGGCCATTGAAAATACGCGTGCAGGGACTCAATAAAGTGTGGTTTCGTTCAGTCGCGGGTACGCCAGCCGCTGCCAACTGATGCAGCGCACGCCTTCACGGGTGTAGTTGTCGTCGCCGCCGTGGATCAGCCACGGCGCGGGCGACGGTTCTGACACAAAGCGGTTGGCTTGCTTGCCAGCGCGAATCAGCTCGGGGGTCAGCGTCCGGCCGGATTTGATTTCAACGCATTGCAAACCCGCCGGTGTTTCAAACACCAAATCGGCTTCCAGTCCATTGTTGTTACGCCAGAAATACATGTCTGCGGGCAAACCTTGGTTGAACCGGTACTTGCGAACCTCAGCCATGACCCAGGTCTCAAACAGCGCGCCGCGCAGCGGGTGCAGCCAAAGTTGTTCCGGTTCACGCAGCCCCAGCAGCCAGGCGGCCAGACCGCTGTCGGTGAAGTACAGCTTGGGCGCCTTGACCAGACGTTTGCCAAAGTTGCGATGGTAAGGTCGCAGCAAAAAAACCAGCTCGCTGCTTTCCAGCACTGACAGCCATTGCCGGGCGGTGGGGTGGGTGATGCCAGCGTCTTCGGCCAGGTTGACCAGATTGAGCAGGCAGCCGGTGCGCCCGGCACATAAACGTACAAAACGCTGGAACGCAGCCAGGTCTTGCACCCTGAGCAATTGGCGCACGTCGCGCTCAACGTAGGTGGCGATATAGCTGGCAAACCAGTCGTTGACCTGGGCCGGTGTGGTGGGTTGCTGCCATAGCGCCGGATAGCCACCACGCCAAAGGTGCTGCGGCAGGTCTTGCAACTTTGTTGCACCCAATTCCGAAGCCGCAAGAGGCAGCAGGCGCGCCAGGCCAATGCGGCCTGCCAGAGACTGGCTGATGCCCGCCATCAGGCCAAATTGTTGCGAGCCCGTGAGCACAAAACGACCAGGCGTGCGCCGCGTATCGACCATGCCTTGCAGGTAAGAAAACAGTGCCGGCCAGCGCTGTGCTTCATCAAACACCGCGCCGTTTTCAAAGCGGCGCAAAAATCCCTGTGCGTCGCTTTGTGCAAAGCCAAGTTCGCCCGGGTCTTCCAAAGACACATAAGGCTTGTCAGCAAACAGCTGCCTGACCAGCGTGGATTTGCCTGATTGGCGTGGGCCTGTCAGGCCGATGACCGGGAACTGCCCGGCCAGACGGTGCAAGGCGGCAGCAAGATCACGTGGGTATAAATTCATACAATCTGAAGAAGTGTTTTTCAGATTGTATAAAAAACGGCGTTTATACGCGCCGTGCCAGTTCGGCGGCTTTGCCGATATAGCTCGCTGGCGTCATGGCCAGCAGGCGCGCTTTTTCGTCTTCCGGGATTTCCAGCCGGGCGATAAAGCCCTGCATCAGCTCGCGCGTCATGGGTGCGCCGCGCGTAAAGTCCTTGAGCTGCTCATAAGGCTGGGGCAGGCCGTAGCGGCGCATGACAGTTTGCACCGGCTCGGCCAACACTTCCCAGGCGCGCTCCAGGTCGGCGGCAACGGCGGCTTCATTCAGTTCCAGTTTGCCCAGGCCGGCCGCCAGCGACTGGTAGGCCAGCACCGCATAACCCAGCGCCACGCCCATGTTGCGCAGCACGGTGCTGTCAGTCAGGTCGCGTTGCCATCGGCTGACAGGCAGTTTTTCAGACAGGTGGCGCAACAGCGCGTTGGCCAGGCCCAGGTTGCCCTCGGCGTTTTCAAAGTCGATCGGGTTGACCTTGTGCGGCATGGTGCTGGAGCCGCCTTCACCCTTTTTGAGCCGTTGCTTGAAATAACCCAAACTGACGTAGCCCCACACGTCGCGCGCAAAGTCGATCAGGATGGTGTTGGTGCGCGCCACCGCGTCAAACAGCTCGGCCATGTAGTCGTGTGGCTCGATCTGGATACTGTAGGGTTGAAACGTAAGGCCCAGGCCCAGCGGCTCGGGGGTTTCGATCACCTTGCGGCTAAAGGCTTCCCAGTCAAAGTCCGGCCAGGCCGACAGGTGTGCGTTGTAGTTGCCCACGGCACCGTTCATCTTGCCCATGAGCTTGATGGTGGCAATTTTTTCACGCGCCGCGACCAAGCGTACCAGCACGTTGGCGACTTCTTTACCCACGGTGGTGGGGCTGGCGGTCTGGCCGTGCGTGCGACTGAGCATGGCCACATCAGCAAAGCCGTGCGCCATCTCGCGCAGCTTGGCAATGATCGCGTCCAGTGCTGGCAGCAGCACGGCGTCGCGACCTGACTTGAGCTGCAGCGCGTGGCTGGTGTTGTTGATGTCTTCGCTGGTGCAGCCAAAGTGCACAAATTCTTGCGCAGCGACCAGCTCGGGGCGTGCCTCAAACTTGCTCTTGATCCAGTACTCCACTGCTTTCACGTCGTGGTTGGTGGTTTTTTCGATCTCTTTGATGGCTTTGCCGTCGGTTTCGGAAAAATTTTTCACCAGCCCCAGCAGGTAGGTGCGTGCGCCGGGGGTGAGCGGCTTGAACTGCTTGAAGCCGCAGTCGCTCAGGGCGATGAACCAGGCCACCTCAACCTGAACCCGGCGGTGCATGTAGCCCTGCTCGCTCATGCAGGGGCGTAGTTTGGCAAGTTTGGCGGCGTAGCGGCCGTCCAACGGCGATAAGGCAGAGATGGCAGAGGTAGTCATGCGCGGGATTGTAGGGTTGGGCCGATCCCTGAAAGTGTCTGTCAGCCAGAGGCCAATCGGCTGGATAGAATGTCCCAAACAATCAACTCTTGTCTTTCTGTCACATGGCCATGAAACTGATCGGATCCAACACCAGCCCCTATGTGCGCAAAGTGCGCGTGGTCATGGCAGAAAAAAAACTTGACTACGACTTTGTGCTGGAAGACGTCTGGTCTGACGACACCCATATCACGCAGTCCAACCCGCTGGGCAAAGTGCCCTGCCTGATCATGGAAGGCGGCGAGGCTGTTTTTGACTCACGCGTGATCGTCGAGTACTTTGACGCGCTCTCTCCGGTGGGCAAGCTGATTCCGCCGCTGGGGCGCGAGCGTGCCGAGGTCAAAACCTGGGAGGCGCTGGCCGACGGCGTGCTCGACGCCGCTATTCTGGCGCGCTTGGAAGCTACCTGGAAAGGGCGCACCAAGGCGCAGCGCAGCCAGGCCTGGATCGACCGCCAGCTTGACAAGGTCAACGCTGCGCTGGCGTCTATGAGCAAAGGGCTGGGTGACCAAGCCTATTGCACGGGCGTGCATTTCACGCTGGCTGATATTGCCGTGGGGGTGGCGCTGTCGTACCTGGGGTTCCGGTTTCCGGAGATTGCCTGGCGCGAAAGCAACCCCAACCTGGCCAAACTGCACGACAAGCTGGTTCAGCGTCAGAGCTTCATCGACACCCAACCCTGTTGAGTTCCATCGATCCCACAGGCCGGGATGTCGGTGGTTTTGTAAACGCACGCTGATCGGCGTTACCAGCCGGTGATTGACCGCGCTGAAAACGGCACCTTGCATCCCGTTCCGATCCGCACGACCACACTCGCGTCACAGTCATGCAGAGTGTCCTCAGACACCTATTGCTTTACAAGACCTTGGTAACTTGGACTTACCAGATGCGGTCGTCGCCCGCGGAGCGCGTCAGCTCCAGCATGCGATCCATGCTGTGCTTGATCTTGACGTCTCGAAACGGCACGCTGGCCTGAATATGATAGTCTGCCAAGCTGGTGTCACGCACGATGGGCTCACCCGTGGGCATGCCCTGGCGGTTGATCAGCACCGCCACGCGGGGCATGGTGGTGTTGCGCCCGCGTTTGACCACCACGGCAATTTCTTGCGTGGTGAGCCGCACGTAGGTGCCTGGTGAGTAAATGCCCACCGCCTTGATCAGCGCTGCACCGGCTTCGTCAATGTGCCGGTTTTCATCGTAATAGCACGCTTGCATGGCTGTGCTTGGCGCAGCGGGCGGCCGCGTAAGCCGTGGTGACAAGCGTGCCGCGAACATGTCTGCGCGCTGGATCAGCCGCGCCAGCCGCTGGCCCCGGCTGCGTGTTGCCAAGGGGCCCGCTACTTGCAGGTTGTGATGCAAAACGGCTTCCAGCCAATCATTATCAGCAACACCTGTTTGTTGCAGCAAATCAACCGAGCGCGCCGCGTGCGAGGTGATCAATTGCTTTTGTTGCACTGTCAGCGGCTCCTTTTGTATGACCAGCCGGTCTTGCAGGTCGGTCATGCTGATATTCATGGTCAGCGCGGCGCTTGCCAAGGTGCTCACGTCATCCGCACCCCAACGCAAAACGTCACGCGCTGCGATGCTGCACATGGCGCACACCAGCGTGGCATGGGTGGCGCTGTAGTGTTTTACGTCGGCGTTGGCCAGTTGCATCAGGGCAAACAGCGTGCCGTCTGGCAAGGTCTGGATGTGGTTCAACAACTCGGTTTGAAGGTGCGACAGGCGCGACAAAAAATGCGCATCTTCAGGCGCGCGCAGTACCGTGTGGCATCGGGATTGCAGTTCGATCCAGTCCGGCACACTGGATGCTTCGAACTGCACATCATCAAACTTGACGTCGTAGGGCGACACCTGCACCTCGGCAATTTGCCCCAGCGCCCGGTCTTCCAGCACCAGGTTGTTGATACGGTTCACATAACCACGGCGGAAGTTGTCAGTCTGGTCGTAGTCGATGTAAATTTGGTCGCGTTTGCCAATGACCGCTTCCAGTTCGGCGCGGCTGTCCACACGAAAGCCCTTGCTGGCCAGCAGTACGCCGCTTTGGTCGCGCAGCGCACAAGGCAGGGGTTGGTCGATCAAGATGGCGTCGATGCTGACGGGAACCAGTTTCATGGTGTGGCGGATTATCCATGGGCGAGTCGCCCAGCGTAACAGTTGCAGAAGTGCTGATAGCATTCAATACATGTCACATCCTCCCGCAGTTCCAGCCTTTGATGAAGCCGTCAGCGTTCTTTCTGCCAAGCTGTGCGCCAGCGATGATCTGACGGCGCGCGTCGCGGCACTGCCGCGCCCGCTGGTGTTTACCAACGGCGTTTTCGACGTGTTGCACCGCGGTCATGTGATGTACCTGGAGCAGGCGCGTGCGCTGGGGGCGAGCCTGCTGGTGGCGCTCAACACCGACGCGTCAGCGCGCCGCCTGGGCAAGGGGCCGGATCGCCCGTTGAACAACGAAATGGATCGCGCCTGCGTCATTGCGGCGCTGGCTGCCAGCACGTTGGTGACCTGGTTTGACGAGGACACGCCACTGGAACTGATCGCCTTGGTGCGCCCCGACATTCTGGTCAAGGGCGGCGACTACGACATGGCTACCTTGCCCGAAACTGCGCTGGTGCAAAGTTGGGGGGCGCGCGCGCTGGCACTGCCGTTTGTGGTCGGTTATTCCACCACAGCGCTGCTCACCAAAATCAGGCGTTCATAGCAAAAAGCTCTGTAGCCCATATCCGGCAAGCGCTGCCAGCTATCGTTATAGTGAGCAATGGTGGGGCGCAGACGCGCCAGGAGCTTGTCGGTTTGAGGCGCGCTGGCGCACGCCCGTGGCCGGGCTTTGACGCGGCGTAACAACCCGTTTTTCAGTCGCGCAGCACGGTCTCGCTGCGGAATTGATCGTGGCAGTTTTTGCAGCTTTTTTGGACCTCGTCAACGCCGGTTTTGATGGCCGGCAGGTCGCCGCTGTCTGCCATCTGCACCAGTTGGTTCACCGAAGACAAAAACCGGCTTTGCGCCCGTTTGAAGTCCTCGGGTTGGCTCCAGACTTCTGGCCTGGCGCGCGTTGGCCGGTAGTTGCCTTCAGCGCTGAAATACAGCCAGGGTTGCGTGGACAGCGATCGCAAGGCACGCGCCTGTTCGGAGAATTCGGCTTTGATGTAATCGCGCCGGTCACGCGCCACGAGCCCCATCGGTTCGAGTGCTTTGGTGAACTGCTTGAAGACGGCAAGCCGTTTGCTTTGCAATTGTTGCGGGTGCGGATCGCGCCCGCCCCGGTCGCAGGCAGTCAACAGGGCGACGCCCAGCAGGGCAAGTGTGAATTTTTTGTGGCGGGTCATGCTTGCAAATAAATAACAAAGTTCAGTTGGCGAGCGTATCGCGCGCGCCGCCCAGTGCGTGCTGCCACAAAGCCAGGATGGCGACGCGCTCGGTGGCCAGTTGATCGATGGGCACCTGGCCGGGCGCTTCGTCCAACCGCGCCCGGTGCTGTACCTGGCGCAGCGTGCGGTAGGCGCTGGCTGCGGCGTGCCCCACACCGTCGGGCAGCAGGCCCAGCGCCTGGGCACGCTCCAGCAGCGCAATATTGCCCGCGTTGGCCAGTAGCCCGGGGTGCGCACCGGATTGCGACAGCACCAGGAATTGCGTCACAAACTCCACGTCCATCATGCCGCCGGCGCTGTGTTTGACGTCAAAGCGGTCGGGTGGTGCCGGGTTGGCACTGGCCACACGCTGGCGCATGGCACAGATTTCAGCCCCCAGTTGCGCCGCGTTGCGCTCAGCCGTCAGTACGGTGTTGCGCACCGCGTCAAAGCGCGCGTGCATCGACGCGTCACCCAGCACGCAACGCGCGCGGGTAATGGCCTGGTGCTCCCAGGTCCAGGCGGTGTTGGAGCCGCGCTGTTGCTGGTATTTGGCGTAAGCGTCAAAACTGGTGATCAACAGCCCGGCGTTGCCATTGGGGCGCAGCGCAGTGTCGATCTCATAGACGTCGCCTTCGCCGGTCTTGACGGTGAGCCAGTTGATCAGCTTGCGCACCAGGTTGGCATAGACCTCAGGGGCGCGCTCGTCGTCGTCGTCAAACACGAACACAACATCCAGGTCGCTGCCGTAACCCAGCTCTTTGCCGCCGAGCTTGCCGTAGGCGATGATGCCAAACTGAGGCTGTGCCCGGTGCGTTTTCTTGAGGCGGCTCCAGCACCAGCGGGTGGTGATGCGCAACACTGCGTCGGCCAGGGCGCTCAGGTCGTCGGCCACTTGCTCCACCGTCAGCACGCCTTCGACGTCGCGCGTGAGCGTGCGAAACACCTCGGCGTGCTGGGCACGGCGCAACAGGTTCAACAGCGATTCTTCGTCGTCTTCGCCAGCGGCTTGCAAGGCGGCGCGCCGGTGATCGAGCTCGGCCTCAAAGGCACCGGCGTCAAAGCGTTCGTCAAGCAAAGTGGCAGCGGCCAGTTCGTCAATGACACCCGGATGCAAAAGCAGGTAGCGCGCTGGCCAACGTGCGGCACCCAGCAGCCGCAACAGGCGTTCATGCACATTGGGGCGCTCCAACAGCAGCGCCAGGTAACTTTCGCGTCGCAGCAGGGGCTCCATCCAGTCCACCAGGCCAACAGCGGCCGTTTCAGAAACGCGCCCCTCTTGCACCCATTGCGTGGTGCGTGACAGCAGTCGCAGCAGTCGCGCGCGCGATGCATCGCGCAGCGCCGCTATGCGCGGATGGTTTAGCCACGCCTGAAGACGCTGGCGCAGGGTGTCACCGACTTTGGGTAACAGTTCGGCAATGCTGGCGCTGACGTCTTGGCCCAGGCCGGGTTGGCAATGGCTGCAAGGCGGCTGCGCCCCACCCAGCAGCGTGTCAAACTCTTGCGCCACCAGCTCGCGGTGCGCGTCGAGCTGCTTCAAAAACTCCGCAGTAGTGGTGAACCCCAGCGTGGTGGCCATCCAGGCCAGGTCAGCGTCTTGCGTAGGCAGCACGTGCGTTTGCTGGTCGTCCAGGTACTGAATACGGTGTTCCACACGGCGCAAAAACTGGTACGCCTGCGCCAGCGCCTGGGCCTTTTTAGCCGACATCAGGTTGGCCTTGACCAGCCGTGGCAGCGCGTTCAGGGTGGCGCGGGTGCGCAGCTCGGGGAACTGCCCACCGCGCACCACTTGCAGCAGTTGTACGATAAATTCGATCTCCCGGATGCCACCGCGCGAGAGCTTGACGTCGTTGGCGCGCTCGGGCCGCCCGGCGCTGCGTTTGCTGGCGTGGTCGCGAATCTGGCGGTGCAGCAGGCGCAGCGCCTCAAACACGCTATAGTCAAGATAGCGCCGGAAGACAAACGGCAGCACCACCTTGCGCAGCGGTTGAATGGCCCCGCTTTGCACCGCGTCCCACGGCGCAACCACCCGGCTCTTGAGCCAGGCAAAGCGTTCCCATTCGCGCCCCTGCACGTGCAGGTATTCTTCCAGCGCGTCCAGTGACACCGCCGGTGGGCCGGAATTGCCGTTCGGGCGCAACGCCAGATCGACGCGGAACACAAAGCCATGGTCGGTATTGTCGCCCACCAGGGCATAAATGGCCTTCACCGCCAGGGCAAAGTATTCGTGGTTGCTGATGCGAGCGAGCCCCTGCGCGTCACCCTGCGTCTCGCCGTCCTCGTCGTAAATGTAGATCAGGTCTATGTCGCTCGACACATTGAGCTCGCGCGCGCCCAGCTTGCCCATGCCGACAACCCACAACTGGGCACGTTGGCCTTGTGCGGTGGTGGGCGCGCCATAACGTTGATCCAGGGTGGCTTGCACCTCGGCCAGCGCCTGGTTGAGGGCAAACTCGGCCAGGTCGGTCATGGCCTGGGTAATCTGTGCCAGCGGCGCTTGTTGCTCGCAATCGAGCACCAGCAGGCGTTCCAACACGAGCGCGCGCAGGAGGCGCAGCGCGCGGCTACAGTCTTGCCCGTCCTGGCGCAAGGCTTTAAAGGTGGATTGCAGGTGCTGTGCCGTGGGTATCCCCGTGGGTAACAGGGGCAATTGCTGCTCAAAACGGCGTCGCACGCGCTGCGCAAAGCGCGCGTGCAGTGCCAAGGGTGGGCGGGTCATAATTCTGCGGCTCAACTCGATTCTGAAAACATTTGTCTTCCCTGTCTTTTACCCTGCTGCGAAACTGGTCCGCCCTGACCCGCTGGCTGTTGGCGGCCGTGCTTGTGTTCTGGCTGTTGCTGGGCGCTGTCTGGGCAACGATGCACTGGCTGATTGTGCCGCGAATTGATCAATTTCGCCCGCAGCTGGAGGCGCTGGCCACGCGCGCGCTGGGGGTTCCGGTGCGTCTGGGTGCGATTGTGGCGAGCTCCAACGGCTTGGTTCCTTCGTTTGAACTCTCCGATGTGGCGCTGTTTGACGCGCAGGGCCGGGTGGCGTTGAACCTGTCGCGGGTACGGGTGTCTTTGTCGCCACGCTCGCTGTGGCGGTTGGGTTTTGAGCAAATTTACATCGAGAACCCGACGCTGGACATCCGACGCCTGGCCGACGGTCGGGTAACGATGGCGGGTCTGGTTGTGTCGGGCGCACCCAGCATGGATGCAGGGGCGCTGGACTGGTTTTTTTCGCAATACGAGTTTGTCATCGCCAACGGCGTGGTGCGGTATAGCGACGAGTTGCGCGGCGTGCCCAGCCTGGCCTTGCAACAGGTGGACATGGTGGTGCGCAACGCGGGCAGACACCATGATCTGCGTCTGGACGTGACACCACCTGCTGAATGGGGTGAGCGCCTGAGCCTGCGCGGCAAGTTCATGCAACCCCTGCTGACGCTGAACCGTGGGCGCTGGCAGCAGTGGGACGGGCAGTTGTTTGTGGCCTGCGCACGCGTTGACTTGTCGCGCCTGCAGGCTTATGCCGACCTGGGTTTTGACTTGCACCAGGGTGCAGGCGCGTTGCGCGCCTGGGTGGACGTCAGCCGCGCGCGCATCAGCGCGGCAGCGGCAGACGTGGCGCTGCCGCAGGTCGAGCTCAAGTTGGGGGCAGAACTGCAGGTGCTGGCTTTGCAGCAAGTGCAGGGCCGGCTTGGGATGCGCAGCGTGCCCGGGGGGGTGGAGTGGTCCAGCCAGGCGTTGACGTTTGAAACGCGCGACGGGCTGCGCTGGCCGGAGGGCAATGTGCGCTGGCTGTCGGTTGCGGCGCAGGGCGCTCAGGATGCGCACGGCGAGTTGCAGGCCGATCAACTGGATCTGGCAGCGCTGGCGCAGATTGCCGACCGGCTGCCGCTGCACGCTGCATGGCGCCAACAACTGGCGGGCTATGCGCCCAAAGGCAGAGTGGAAAAGCTTTCGGCAAGTTGGCAGGGCGATCTGCCCGCGCCCTCACGCTACCGGGTGCAGGCACAGTTGCGCCAGATCGAGGTGGCAGCGCGAGTACCGCTGCCGGGGGTGCGTGCGCTGGACGTTGACCTTGATCTGAATCAGGACGGTGGTAACGCGCGTTTGAACCTGGCTGCTGGCAGTGTGGACTTGGCCGGTGTGCTGCATGACAGCGTGGTGGCGCTGGATCAGGCGTCGGCGCAGGCAAGCTGGCGGCGTCACGGCGAAGACTGGTCAGTGGATGTGTCAGAGTTGCGTTTTGCCAATGCCGACGTACAGGGCCAGGCGCAGATCAAGTGGTTTACCAACCACCCACAAGGCGACGCAACGCGCAGCCGCTGGCCTGGAAAGATCGACCTGCAGGCTACCTTGAGCCGTGCCGACGCGCGCCAGGTGCACCGTTATCTGCCGCTGGTGATTGACCCTGAGGCGCGCGACTACCTGCGCCTGGCGTTGCAGGCCGGCAGCGCGCACGATGTTACTTTTACGGTCAAGGGTGACATCGACCACATTCCGGCGCTGGACGCGCGCCAGGGCGTGTTCCGTATCAGCGTGCCGTTCAGTCACGTCAATTTTGCGTATGTGCCGCGTGCCTTGCAGGACGCCGCAGAGGCGCCCTGGCCGGCGCTGCTGGACGCCAGCGGAGAGGTGCTGATCACCGGCAACACACTGCAGGTCAAAGGTGTGCGCGCCAGGCTGGGCGATACGGGCGCGCTACAGGTGGCGCATGCGCAGGCGTCCATTGCCGACCTGCTGCATGCCCGTGTGGTGGTGGAAGCGGATGTCAAGGGCCCCTTGGCCGACGCCTTGAAGACGGTGCGTACGTCAGCGCTGGATGCGCTTACCGGTCGTGCGTTGTCTGTAGCCAGCGCGAACGGCCAGGCTGACATTGCGCTCAAACTGTCCGTACCCGTGGCTGATGTGGATCAAACCACGGTGCAGGGCAGTGTGCGTTTTACCGGTAATGACGTGCAGCTTACCCCCGATACACCCCGCTTGACGCGGACCCGGGGCGTTCTGCACTACACCGATCGTGGCTTGAGCCTGAGCGGCGTGCAGGCGCGATTGTTGGGGGGAGACGCCAGGCTGGACGGTGGCTTGCAGTTTGGCCAGACGCCGCCGGGCGCGCAACTCAGCGCGCCAGCGGCCGTTCAGATCACCGCAACGGTGAGCGCCGAGGGTTTGCGCCAGGCCACCGAGCTGGGCTTTGTGGCCCCTCTGGCACGCTATTTAAATGGAAGCACGCCGTACAAGGCCAGTGTGGGTCTGCGCCATGGATTTCCAGATATTTTCATCAGCACCAACTTGCAGGGCATGAGCTCATCGCTGCCGTTGCCGCTGCAAAAAAATGAGGCCACTGCGTTGCCGTTGCTGTTGCACTGGGGGCCCGCTGCGGCGAGCGCCGCGCCCGCCAATGACCGCATTGAGCTGACGTTGGGGCGGCAATTGCAAGTGGTCTATGAGCGCAACACAGCGGTGACGCCCGCCCGCGTGATACGGGGTTTGATCAACCTGGGGCCGCAAGCCCTGGATACGCTCGATCTGCCGTCAAGCGCAGTGCACGCCCATGTCAGCGCACAGCGGCTTGACCTTGATGCGTGGAGCGGCGTAGCCGAACAACTGGGCTGGTTGGGCAATGCGGGGCCCAACCGGTTGGACAGACGCGCGGCGGACTACCTTCCCGGCACGCTGGGCTTGCGTGCGGACAGCCTGGTTGCGGGCGGGCGTGAGTACCGCGAACTGGTGCTGGGGGCCGACCGCGAGGGCACGTTGTGGCGCGCCAACGTGCTGGCCACCGAGCTCAATGGCTACCTGGAATACCGCCAGCCCAGCGCAGCAACGGTCGCGGGCAGTGGCGGGCGCGTCTATGCGCGGCTGGCGCGCCTGACGCTGGCACCCGCAGCGGCCAGCGAGGTGGAGTCGCTGATGGACGCGCAACCCACCAGCGTCCCGGCGCTGGACGTGGTGGTGGATGACTTTGAACTGCGTGGCAAGCATCTGGGGCGGCTCGAGGTGGATGCCATCAACCGGCTGGCGCTGAACGCGGGTAACGCCGACGCTGTGCGTGAATGGCGCTTGAACAAACTCAACCTGAGTATGCCTGAGGCTACCCTGACGGCCAGCGGCAACTGGACGCGGCTCAATGCGCAGGCACCGCGCAGCGCCCCGGCAGCGCCAGAGCGGCGTCGTAGTGTGCTCAATTTCAAGCTCGATATTGCCGACGGCGGCAAATTGCTGGAGCGTTTTGGCATGGCCGGTGTGGTGCGCCAAGGCGGCGGCAAGATCGAAGGCCAGGCTAACTGGGTGGGCTCGCCGTTGAAGCCCGACTACCCCACGTTGGGCGGCGCGTTGGCCGTGAATATCAGCAACGGCCAGTTTTTGAAAGCCGACCCGGGACTGGCCAAGCTGCTGGGCGTGCTCAGCTTGCAGGCATTGCCGCGGCGTTTGACGCTGGACTTTCGCGACGTCTTCAGCGAAGGGTTTTCGTTTGACTTTTTGCGCGGTGACGTAACGCTGGACAAAGGCATTGCGCACACCAACAACCTGCAGATGAAAGGTGTCAACGCCGCCGTGCTGATGGACGGGCAGGCCGACCTGGCGCGCGAGACGCAAGACATCAAGGTGGTGGTGGTGCCCGAGATCAACGCCGGCACGGCGTCGTTGATTGCCACGGTCATCAACCCGGCGGTAGGGCTGGGGTCGTTTCTGGCGCAATGGCTGTTGCGCCGCCCTTTGATGGACTCGGCCACACAGGAATTTCGCATCGACGGCAGCTGGGCAGATCCGCAAGTGCACAAGCTGTCGGCCGCCGTCCCGGCAAGCAAGGAGAACAACCGATGAAAGTGGCAGCCATCCAGATGGTGTCTTCGACCCGTGTAACAGACAACCTGGCACAGGCGCGCACCCAGTTGCAGAATGCCGCCGCAGCGGGGGCTGAGCTGGCCGTGTTGCCCGAATATTTTTGCCTGATGGGTCAGCACGACAGGGACAAGCTGGAGTTGGCAGAACCCTATGGCGACGGGTGCCTGCAGCAGTTTCTGGCGCAGTGCGCGCGTGAGCTGGGCCTGTGGCTTGTGGGGGGCACGATTCCCCTGGCTTGCCCCACCGACGCCAGCCATGTTTTCAACAGTACGCTGGTGTTTTCGCCCGCTGGCACCTGCGTCGCGCGTTACGACAAGATTCATTTATTCCGTTTTGACAACGGCACCGAGCGCTACGACGAATCTGCGGTGCTGTTGGCCGGAAGCCAGCCCGTGACGTTTGACCTGGACAGCCGCGACGGACGGCGCTGGTGCGTGGGCTTGAGCGTGTGCTACGACCTGCGCTTTGCCGAGCTCTACCGCGCCTGTGCCCGTGCTGGCGCGCAGTTGCTGCTGGTGCCCAGCGCATTCACCTATACCACCGGGCAGGCGCACTGGGAGGTATTGTTGCGCGCGCGTGCCATTGAAAACCTGGCTTTTGTGCTGGCGGCGGCGCAGGGTGGCGTGCACGACAACCAGCGTCGCACCTGGGGTCAGTCGCTGGCGATTGATCCTTGGGGCAAAGTGTTGGCGCAGCGGGCGCAAGAGCCCGGGGTGGTGCTGGCCGAACTGGACATGGCGCAAGTGCAGGCCTGCCGATCGCGCCTGCCTGCCTTGCAGCATCGGGTGTTATGAGGGCGCGTTTAACGCAGGGCTGGCGCGGCCTGTCCTGGTTGCTGGTTGGTGTAGTCATGCTTGCGTTGGTGGGTTGCGGCAGCGGCGTGCCATTGACGCTGCCTTCACCGCAAGCATCTGAGGCATCGGTGGGTGCCGTTGCGCCCCCGGTGACGGTCGGGTTGTCTGACGGCAATGTGAACACGCTGCCCGTATTGCTGCGTGGCAAAAGCCGCTGGGTACCGGTGATGTGGAACGAGCTGCCGGGGTTTGAGCAGGATGAATTGTTTGAAGCCTGGAACGCTTGGCTCAAGAGCTGCGAACGCCCTGGGCCGGTGTTTGCGCCGTTGTGCCCAGAGTTACGGCGCTTGAGCATTGGAGACGCCAGCGAACAGCGCGCCTGGATGCAAGCGCGCTTGCAACCGTACCGGGTCGAGCCGCTGGCTGGTGCGGCCAGCGGCGGTTTGCTGACGGCTTACTTCGAGCCCGAGTTTGTGGCGCGGCGCGTCTCTGGCGACGGCTTTGATACCCCGCTGTACAAGCTGCCCGCAGGTGTGGGTGGCGCAAAGCCCTGGTTCAGCCGGCGCGAGATGGACTTGCTGCCTGCGGCCCAGGCGGCGTTGCGCGGGCAGGCGCTGCTGTACCTGGCCGACCCGGTGGATGCGTTGCTGTTGCAGATACAGGGCTCTGGCCGCATCCGCGTGACCGAGCCCGACGGCGCGACCCGGCTGGTGCGCCTGGCCTATGCCGGCCACAACGGGCAGCCCTACCAAAGTGTGGGGCGTTGGTTGCTTGAACAGGGTGAACTGCGCGATGCCTCCTGGCCGGGCATTCGCGCCTGGCTGGTGCACAACCCGCAGCGCGTGCAGGAGCTGCTGTGGCAGAACCCGCGCGTGGTGTTTTTCAAGGAAGAACCCTTGGGCGACTTTGACGCGGGCTTTGGTCCGCGCGGCGCGCAAGGCGTGCCGCTCACGCCGGGGCGTTCGATTGCGGTGGACCCCGGCAGTATCCCGTATGGCACGCCGGTATGGCTGTCGTCCGAAGGATCTGACGTCTCTTTGAACCGCCTGGTGCTGGCGCAAGACACGGGAAGCGCCATCACCGGTGCGCAGCGCGCAGACTATTTTGTCGGTTGGGGCGCTGCGGCCGGAGAAGTTGCCGGGCGCATGAGGCAGCCGCTGCATCTTTGGGCTCTGTGGCCAAAGACGGCGCGATAGCGTTACCATTGCATCCAACGTACCAACCGCCTGAATGCCATGAAAAATGCCATGAACCCATCGACGATGCACGAGGTTGACGCGCGCACCAACCTGACCGCCAACAGCATGTTCGAGCTGTTGTTGTTTCGCCTGGGCGAAGCCCCGGGTACCACCAAGCGCGAGCTGTTTGGCATCAATGTGTTCAAGGTGCGAGAGATTCTGGTCATGCCAGAGGTGACCGCCATGGTCAATTCGCACCCCGCCGTGATGGGTGTCGCCAACATTCGCGGCCAAATGATCACCGTCATCAATTTGCCGCAGATTGTGGGCACCAACCCCACCAAAGGCCTGGGCATTTTGCTGGTAACCGAATTTGCCCGTTCCACGCAGGCGTTTGCAGTGGAAGAAGTCAACGAAATTGTGCGTCTGGAATGGAAGCAGGTGCTCTCTGCTGAAGGCCGGGGCGGTGGATTGGTGACCAGCATTGCCCGCATTGACGGCGACGTGGAAAACACGCGCGTGGCGCAGGTGCTGGACGTCGAGCAAATTCTGCGCGATGTGTACCCGGAGCAGCAGCCGCCGGCAGAAATGGACGATTCCCATAAATTGCACATGCCGGCGGGAACCGTGGTGTTGGCAGCCGACGATTCAGCGGTGGCGCGCATGATGATCGAACAAGGCCTCAACTCGATGGGCGTGCCTTTCATCATGACGAAGACCGGGCAGGAGGCGTGGGAGCGGCTCAAGGCGCTGGCGGCAGAAGCCGAGTTGCAGGGCAAGACCATCAAAGACAAGGTGGCGATGGTGCTCACCGACCTGGAAATGCCCGAAATGGACGGCTTTACCCTGACGCGCAACATCAAGCAGGACGCGCGTTTCAGCAATGTGCCGGTGGTGATCCATTCGTCGCTGACCGGTGCCACCAACGAAGACCACGTGCGCAAGGTGGGTGCGGACGGTTATGTGGCCAAGTTTGTTGCCGAAGAGCTGGCCGATACCATCCGGCGCATTCTGACGCGCTAAATTGCTTCTTTTTACATAGCTACTCGCGGTTGCTGCATAAGCTTTAGAGCCATAAAAAGCCTGTCAATCTGTGCCGGGTGTCAGCGCCCGGCCGGTCCCAGGAGAATATCTTGAACCTGGATTCCTCAGTTGACCGCTCGGCTTTGCCTGTAAATTTGCATGCAGATTGACTTTTTCAGCGTCGATGATGCCCACCTTTGGGGTGACAGCGCTACCCACCCGATTGAGCCACTGGCAACGCGCCTGGGGTCGTTGCTCCTCCTTGCAGGCAGCAAGCCTGCGTCGTCGTCGCGCCTACCCAGACGCGCCGCCAGCAGCCCACTCGGGCGTGTCCAACCGAGGAATCCAGGTTGAATATTCCGTTGAACCCCGCCGCGCTGCGGTCTGGCGCTACCCTGGAAGACAAGTACACGCTGCAGCAGGGGCGCGCTTTCATGAGCGGCGTGCAGGCACTGGTGCGACTGCCCCTGGTGCAGCGTCAGCGCGACGCTGGCACCGGACTCAACACCGCCGGGTTCATCAGCGGCTACCGGGGCTCACCGCTGGGCGGGTACGACCAGGCGCTGGTGGCGGCGCGCGAACACCTGCAGGCGCAGCACATTGTTTTTCAGCCCGGCGTGAATGAAGAACTGGCGGCCACCGCGCTTTGGGGCACGCAGCAGCTCGACCTGTACCCGCAAAGCAAACGCTACGACGGCGTGTTTGGCATCTGGTACGGCAAGGGCCCGGGGGTGGACCGCTGCTCGGACGTGTTCAAGCACGCCAACATGGCCGGCACGGCGCTGCACGGCGGCGTGCTGGCGGTGGCGGGTGACGACCACGTCAGCAAAAGCTCGACGGCCGCGCACCAGAGCGACCACATCTTCAAGGCGTGTGGGTTGCCGGTGTTCTTTCCGTCCAACGTACAGGAAATTCTTGACCTGGGGCTGCACGCCATCGCGTTGAGTCGGTATGCTGGGGTGTGGGCCGGCATGAAAACCATTCAAGAGGTGGTGGAGTCGTCTGGGTCGGTCGATGTGGATATCGATCGCGTCAAGATCGCGCTGCCGCAAGACTTTGACCTGCCCGCCGGCGGCGTGCACATCCGCTGGCCCGACGCCGCGCTGGCGCAAGAGGCGCGGCTGATGGACGTCAAGTGGTACGCCGCACTGGCCTATGTGCGCGCCAACCGGCTTAACCACAACGTGATTGCCAGCAGCGCCGACCGCTTTGGCATCATCGCCAGCGGCAAGGCGTACAACGATGTGCGTCAAGCGCTGCACGACTTGGGGCTGGATGCGGCTACCTGTGAGCGGATCGGTTTGCGCCTGCACAAGGTGGCGGTGGTCTGGCCGCTGGAGCCGGTGAGCCTGCGTGACTTTGCCAACGGTCTGCAAGAGATTCTGGTGGTGGAAGAAAAGCGCCAGGTCATTGAATACCAACTCAAGGAAGAGCTCTACCACTGGCCACAGCGTCCCAACGTGGTGGGCAAGTTTGTCGGCGACAGCGCCGGTGGCGGTGAATGGAGCCAACCCAACCCGGCCGGCAACGTGCTGCTGCGCGCCAATGCCGACCTGAACCCCACGCTGGTGGCGCGTGCCATTGCGCAGCGGTTGACCCAACTGGGTGTGCCCGCAGACGTACAACAGCGCATGGACGCGCACCTGGCGCTGCTGGACGCGCGTGCGCAAGTCACCTCGATGATCAACACCGACGGCATCGAGCGCACGCCCTGGTTTTGCAGCGGCTGCCCGCACAACACCAGCACGCGCGTGCCCGAAGGCAGCCGCGCGCTGGCCGGCATTGGCTGCCACTACATGGCGTTGTGGATGGATCGCTCCACCAGCACCTTCAGCCAGATGGGCGGCGAGGGCGTGGCCTGGGTCGGGCAGCAACCGTTTTGCACTGACACCCACGTGTTTGCCAATATTGGCGACGGCACCTACTTTCACAGCGGGTTGCTGGCCATTCGCCAAAGCATTGCGGCAGGCGTGAACATCACCTACAAGATTTTGTACAACGACGCGGTGGCCATGACCGGCGGTCAGCGCGTGGGTGAACGCCCCGAAGGCCACAGCGTGCTGCAGATCATGCAGAGCCTGCTGGCCGAGGGCGTGGTCCGGCTAGCGATCGTGACCGACGAGCCAGCCAAGTACCACGGCGCGGCGCTGGCAGCGGGTGTAACGGTGCGCCACCGCGACGAACTCGATGCGGTACAGCGCGAGCTGCGCCAGATCAAGGGCACCACCGCGCTGATCTACGACCAGATGTGTGCCACCGAAAAGCGGCGCAAACGCAAGCGCGGTACGCTGGCCGAGCCCGATGCGCGTGTGGTCATCAACCCGGCGGTGTGCGAAGGCTGTGGCGACTGCGGCGAGCAGTCCAACTGCCTGAGCGTCGAGCCATTGGAAACCGACTGGGGCCGCAAGCGCCAGATCAACCAGAGCACCTGCAACAAGGACTTCAGCTGCGTCAAGGGCTTTTGTCCAAGCTTTGTGACGGTGCGTGGCGGCACGTTGAAAAAGCCTCAAACAGCCGCTGGGCCCAGTATCGACGGGCTTGCTGAGCTATCGCAACCGCAGCATCTGGCAGGCCCGCAGGTGTGGGGCTTGGTGGTGGCGGGCGTAGGTGGCACCGGCGTCATCACTATTGGCCAGTTGCTGGGCATGGCCGCGCACCTGGAAGGCAAAGCCGTGGTCACGCAAGACGCTGGCGGCCTGGCGCAAAAAGGCGGTGCGACCTGGAGCCATATCCAGCTGGCGGCGCGCGCGCAAGACCTGTGTACCAGCAAGGTGGACCGCGCCGACGTGGTGATCGCCTGCGACGCCATCGTGGCGGCCCACCGGGCCACGCTGGCGCTGATGCAGGCCGGACGCACGCAGGTGGCACTCAATACCCATCACACGCCGACAGCGGCTTTTGTGCACGACGCGCAGTGGCAATTTCCCGCCAAGGGGTGCGAGGCCGCTTTGGCGGCAGCGTGTGGCGGCGCGCAGGCGCTGGGTACGCTGGATGCCGAGGCAGTCGCGCGCGCGGCGCTGGGCGACGCCATCTTCACCAACCCGCTGCTGCTGGGGTTTGCCTGGCAAAAAGGCTGGGTGCCGCTGTCGCGTGTGGCAATCTTGCGCGCCATGGAGCTCAACGGCGTGCAGGTAGCGGGCAACCAGGCGGCGTTTGAGTGGGGTCGCCACTGCGCGCACGATCTGGCCGCAGTGCAGGCGCTGCTCCAGACCGGGCAGGTGATGACGTTTGTGAAGCAGCCCACGGTACCCGAACTGGTGCAAAAGTTCAGCGCCTTTTTGACCGGTTACCAGGACGCAGCCTACGCGCAGCGCTATCAAAAAGAGCTAGCCAAAGTGCAGCAGGTTGATGCGCAGTGGGGCAAGAGCGCGCTCAGTGCGGCGGTGGCGCGGCAACTGGCCCGGCTGATGGCGTACAAGGACGAATACGAGGTGGCGCGTCTGCACGCCGAGGGCCGCTTTGCGCGGCAGATCGCGCAGCAGTTTGAAGGCGACGTGAAGTTGCAGTTTCACCTCGCCCCGCCGCTGCTGGCCAAACGCAATGACAAGGGGGAACTGGTCAAGCAAGCCTACGGTGCGTGGGTCATGGGGGCGTTCAGGGTGTTGCGCCGCTTCAAGTGGCTGCGCGGCACGGCGCTGGACCCGTTTGGCCACACCGACGAGCGGCGTCAGGAGCGTGCGTTGATCACCGATTACTTGGCCAGCGTGGCCGAGGTGCTGGACGGCCTGCGCCAGGGGCCGGATCAGCCGGATGCCGCAGCGCGCTACGCGCTGGCCTTGCAACTGGCGCACATCCCTGAACAGATCAAGGGTTTTGGCCACGTCAAGATGCGTCATTTGGCAGCGGCACGCGGGCGCTGGAACGATTTGCTGGCGCAATGGCGGGCTTGAGCTTGAGTCACGGTTGTTGTGGGCGCTGGATTTTTGGCAATATTTAGTTGAACCCGCACGGTAGCTGGTTTGGGCGGCCTTCTCATACGGGAGTACCCGAAATCGTCGGCCGCCCAAACCAGCTACCGCGCTGGACGACAGTGATGGGCGGAAACCCAAAGCTGCATTCAGCGCAGGTGTTCCACAAAAGCGCTTGGCCAGGGACACTCTCGCCAGAGTTTTGCAGAGTGTCTCTGGCAGGTCGGTTGACCCCGCTTACAATGCCTGCCCGCCTGTTTGAAGCCATTGTCAAGCGCCTCAAGCAGGCTGTTTGTTCTCTGTTTGTGTCAATTTTTCTGGAGCGCTCCGTGTTTATTTCTTCTGCTTTTGCCCAGGCCGCGCCGGCTGCGGGCGGTGACCTGCAATCGTCACTGATGGGCATGTTGCCCTTGGTCTTGATGTTTGTGGTGCTGTATTTTGTGATGATCCGCCCGCAAATGAAAAAGGCCAAGGAACACAAGGCCATGGTCGAAGCGCTGGCCAAGGGCGATGAGATCGTTAGCGCCGGTGGCATGCTGGGCAAGGTCAGCAAGCTCGGTGAGGTGTACATCGGCCTGGAAGTAGCCAACGGCGTTGAAGTGCAAATCCAGCGCAGCGCGGTGGTTCAGGTGTTGCCCAAGGGCAGTATTAAATAACGCTGGGGTTCACGCCACCCTTGGCGTTGTTTGTTGAAGGGCGATCATGAATCGTTACCCGGTCTGGAAATACGTGATCATCGCGATTGCGTTGGTGGTGGGGGGGCTGTATGCGCTGCCCAATTTTTTTGGTGAATCGCCGGCGGTGCAGGTCTCGGCGGGCAAGCCGTTAATCAAGATCGACAGCGGCACGCTGGTGCAGGTGCAGGCGGCGCTCAGGCTCGCCAAACTCGAGCCGGATCTGTTGACGCTGGATGGAGCCTCGGTCAAGGCGCGGTTTTTGGATACTGAGGCGCAGCTCAGGGCCAAGGATGCCATCCAAAAGGCGCTGGTGCCTGACCCTGCCAATCCGTCGTATGTTGTGGCGCTGAACCTGTTGTCGCGCTCGCCAGCCTGGTTGAGCGCCTTGCACGCCGCGCCGATGTACCTGGGGCTTGATTTGCGCGGCGGCGTGCACTTCATGCTTCAGGTGGATATGCAGGCGGCGCTGGCCAAGCGCGCCGAATCGCTGTCGGGTGATCTGCGCACCAGTCTGCGGGAAAAGACCATCCGCCACAGTGGTATCAACCGGGTGGGCCAGACCATTGAGGTCAAGTTTCGCGACCTTGTGACGCTCGCAGCAGCCAAAACGGTGTTGCAAGACCAGTTTGCCGACTTGCAGTCAGTTGATGCGCCCGATGGTGCCGAATTCAAGCTGGTAGCGTCGATCAAACCCGAGGCAGCGCGACGCATCCAGGAACAAGCGCTCAAGCAGAACATCACCACACTGCACAACCGTATCAACGAGCTGGGCGTGGCCGAACCGGTGATCCAGCAGCAGGGTCTGGACCGCATCGTGGTGCAACTGCCGGGCGTGCAGGACACGGCCAAGGCCAAAGACATCCTGGGGCGTACCGCCACGCTGGAAGTACGCATGGTTGACGAAAGCGCAGAGGGCCGTGCCGCAGAACTAGGCACGGCCATGGTGCCGTTTGGCTCCGAACGCTACCTGGAACGCAACGGTCAGGCGGTTGTTGTCAAAAAGCAGGTCATCCTGACCGGCGAAAACCTCACCGATGCGCAACCCGGCTTTGACAGCCAGACGCAAGAGCCGTCGGTGAATCTGAACCTGGACGCCAAGGGCACACGCATCTTCCGTGATGTGACGCGTGAAAACGTGGGCAAGCGCATGGCCATTTTGCTGTTTGAAAAAGGCAAGGGCGAAGTCGTCACCGCGCCAGTCATTCGTACCGAAATTGGTGGTGGCCGGGTGCAGATCAGCGGGCGCATGACCACGGTGGAAGCCAACGACACCGCCTTGCTGCTGCGCGCCGGTTCGCTCGCTGCGCCGATGGAGATCATCGAAGAAACCACCATCGGCCCGAGCCTGGGTGCGGAAAACATTGCCAAGGGCTTCCGCAGTGTGGCCTACGGGTTTACTGCCGTGGCGCTGTTCATGTGCGTCTATTACATGCTGTTTGGTCTTTTTTCCAGCGTGGCGTTGGCGTTCAACCTGCTGCTGCTGGTGGCGGTGTTGTCCATGTTGCAGGCCACCTTGACGTTGCCCGGCATGGCTGCGATGGCGCTGGTACTGGGCATGGCGATCGACTCGAACGTGCTCATCAACGAGCGCATCCGCGAAGAATTGCGGGGTGGCGCATCCGCGCAGGCGGCCATCCACACCGGTTACGACCGTGCCTGGGCGACCATTTTTGACTCCAACATCACCACGTTGATCGCCGGTTTGGCGCTGCTGGCGTTTGGCTCGGGGCCGGTGCGCGGCTTTGCCGTAGTGCACTGCCTTGGCATCATGACCAGCATGTTCTCGGGGGTGTTTTTCTCACGCGGCGTGGTCAACTTCTGGTACGGCCGTCAGAACCGGCTCAAGAGTGTGTCGATTGGCACCATCTGGCGGCCCGACGGCGCGGTTGCAGTCAAAGCAGAATAAGGCGGACTCATCATGGAATTTTTCCGCATCAAGCGCGACATCCCGTTCATGCGCCACGCGCTGGTGTTCAACATCATTTCGTTGATCACCTTTCTGGCGGCGGTGTTCTTTTTGTTCAGCCGCGGCTTGCACCTGTCGGTGGAGTTCACCGGTGGCACGTTGATGGAAGTCACCTATGCCCAGCCTGCGGACTTGACGTCGGTACGCGCCACGGTGGAAAAACTGGGTTTTGCCGATGTGCAAGTGCAAAACTTTGGTACCGCGCGCGATGTATTGATCCGCTTGCCGGTGCAAAAAGGCGTGACCTCTGCGCAACAAAGCAACCAGGTGATGAGCGCGCTGCAGGCGCTGGATGCCAGCGCAGCGATGCGCCGTACCGAGTTTGTGGGGCCGCAGGTGGGCGACGAGCTGGCCGCCGACGGTCTGAAGGCGTTGGCCTTTGTGGTGGTGGGCATCATGGTGTACTTGGCGGTGCGCTTCGAGTGGAAGTTTGCCGTGGCGGCCATCATTGCCAACTTGCACGACGTGATCATCATCCTGGGGTTTTTTGCTTTCTTTCAGTGGGAATTTTCATTGCCGGTGCTGGCAGCCGTGCTGGCGGTGCTGGGTTATTCGGTGAACGAATCGGTGGTTATTTTTGACCGGATTCGTGAGAATTTTCGCCGTTACCGCAAGATGAACACGGTGGAAATCATCAACAACGCCATCACCTCGACCATCAGCCGCACCATCATCACGCACGGATCGACCCAGATGATGGTGTTGTCGATGCTGTTGTTTGGCGGTGCTACGCTGCATTACTTTGCTCTGGCGCTCACCATTGGTATTTTGTTTGGCATTTATTCATCGGTGTTTGTGGCGGCGGCCATTGCCATGTGGCTGGGGATTCAGCGTGAAGACCTGGTCAAGGGTGGCAGTGCCAAAAAAGAAACGGATCCCAACGACCCCAACGCGGGCGCAACGGTTTGACGCAATGCAGCGGACATGGCCACTGGCTCGCTTGAGTTCAACCCCACCCAATTGATGGCGCAAGTGCGCCAGCGGCTGGTTGAACAGTCGGTGGCGGCCATGCAGGCGTTGCAGCCCAAGGTGCTCGACGCGCTGATCGAGTTGATGGATCAGGGCGCTGCCGGGCGCGACATGCAGTTGCGCCGTGACGCCTGGATGCTCTATCAGAGCGCCAAAGGCAAGTGGGTCGATGGCACCATCAAAGTGTGGCAACAGACCCTGACGGTCCCGGTGACGCAAAAAAGTGGATGCAACAGCTTCAAGGGCTTGGCGCTGGAGCTTGAAAGCACCGAGTCGGTTGAAAACAAGATTCTGGCCTCCAAGCTGGCGCTGTCGCTGATGGAAAAGGCAGCCCACGACATCAATGGTTTGCGCAAGCGTCTGAAGTTTCTGGGCAGTGGCCGTGCACTGGTTGACACGGACATCGTGCACCCTGAGGTGTTGCTGCTACCTGTGGTGGAGCAGTGGGAAGCCAGTGGCATGCCGCGTCAAGCTTGGCCGCTGGTAAGCCAGGTGGTGCAAAAGCACTTGAACGAATATTTGCAAAAGGCTTACGAGCAGTGCAATGCTTTGTTGACGGATCAGGGCGTCACCTTCAACATCGAAGAAGCGAACCCGATGCCTACGCACGTCGATGACTACGAAGCGCCAGAGCCTGCGATGCAGGCGTTTCCCACGCCCGTGCAAAACCACCGCGGTAGAAACGGATCTGCGACCGGTGTGGAGGGTGTGCGCCGGATGGGTGACCCTGCTTGGCGTCATGGCCGTGCGCAGTCGATTCTTCAACAGGTGGGGCACCTGCTCAGTGGCGTCTTTTTGGGCGCACCAGCGCGTGGCGCAGCGCCAGTAGTTGGCAGTGCAGGTTTTGGCGTGGACGCATCAGCCGGGGGTATGCAGCCCGCCGCAGGTGTCGCCCCGGCAGCAGGTGCGCTGGCAGGGTACGCAGGCCCCTCGGTACCACTGATGGTGGCGTTGGCCCAACAGCCGCAACTCAGCCAAGCGCATTTTGTGACTTCTGAGGGGGGCGCGCGGGTCGTTTCCCAGGTGGCCCACAAGTTGCGTCAGCAGTCCGCCGAGCTCAAGGGCAAGGCCGAAAACGACCATGAAAAAGCCATCATCGAGCTGGTGGCGCTGATGTTCCAGTCGATCCTGCAAGAAGACAGGCTGCCTTCGGGCGTGCGGGTCTGGTTTGCGCGCCTGCAAATACCGGTGTTGCGTGTTGCGCTGGCAGCACCGGATTTTTTCAACAAACTGGACCACCCGGCGCGCAAGCTGATTGACCACATGGGGTCTTGCGTACTGGGGTTTGATTCAAGCGGCATCAGCACGCAAGAGCTGGAAGGCGAAATCAAGCGTGTGGTGCAGATGATCGAGCAATACCCCGACACCGGCGAGCGCATTTACAGGCGTGTCTATGAAGAATTCCAGACCTTCCTGAAGTCGCACCTGGCCAAGAAGCCGACCGCGCAAAAGCTGCTGGGGGTGGCCGAGCAACTTGAGCAAAAAGAAACACTGGCCATCCAGTACACCATCGAATTGCGCGACCAGCTCAAGGACATGCCGGTGCGCGAGGAAATCCGCAACTTCCTGTTCAAGGTGTGGACTGAGGTGCTGGCGGTGTCCAGCGTGCGCCGTGGCAAGCAGGACGAAGAAACCGTGATGCTCAGGAAGTCCGCCACCGCTCTGATCTGGGCTGCCAGCGCCAAACCCAGCCGAGTCGAACGGGCCAAGGTGATTGACCACTTGCCGGAGTTGTTGCAGAGCCTGCGCACCGGCATGTCGCTGCTGGGGCTGGCGCGCGCAGCGCAGGATGCGCACCTCAAGATCATCAGCAATACGCTGGCGGACGCTTTCATGTCCAAGACCGAGGCCATTGCTGACGAGCAGATTCAGGCACTGGGAAATCGCTTGGCAGAGCTGGACGACTTTGTCGATGAAAACAACACCCAGGAACTGCCGCTGGATTCGGACAATATTGAAGAACTTCTGGGTGTTGAAACCACCGACCTGGACGTTGTCAGCCAGGGCGCAGGCAGCGCCAGCCCGGAGATGCTGGAATGGGCGCATGAGCTCACGCTGGGTTCGTGGTTTACGCTCACCTACCGGGGCGTGGCCGGGCAAGTGCAGTTTGTCTGGCGCAGTCCGTTGGGGCACATGCATCTGTTTGCCAACACCTTGGGCCACAGCTATTTGTTTCAGACTGCACGTCTGGCGGTCTGTTTGCAGTCGGGCGAGCTTGATCCGCAAGAAGATGAATCGCTGATGACACGTGCAGCAAGCAACGCGCTTGACCAGATTCAGGTCAATCCGGAGCGCTTGCTGGGCTGATTGCAGTGCCAGCGCAAGCTGCGTTCTTCAAACCGATTGCCGTTGAAACAAGCCGCCCGGCAGCCGGGCCACCCGAGCGTCGAGTTCCAGCGTCATCAATTGCGCCTGCAAGGATGGCGTGTCCAGTCCGGTGCGGGCTTGCAGCGCCTCCAGCCCCACCGGGTCAAAACCCATCGCCTGCAACAAGACGTCGCTCGCGTCAGATAACGCCGCCGGTTGGGTTGTCGCAGCGTTGCCAGAGGGTTGCGGCAGGCGCAGATTCCACTGCAATTCTTCCAGCACGTCCTGTGCCGATTCCACCAGTTTGGCACCCTGCTTGATCAATGCGTGGCAGCCGCGTGACTGCGCTGCGTGGATCGAGCCGGGTATGGCGAACACTTCTTTACCCTGTTCGGCGCTCAAGCGCGCAGTGATGAGTGAGCCCGAGCGCAAGGTGGCTTCAACCACCAGGGTGCCGTTGGCCAGGCCGGCAATCAGGCGGTTGCGGCGCGGAAAATTGGCCGTCAACGGGGGCGTGCCCAGCGGGTATTCGCTCACCAGCAGCCCGTGGCGTGCAATCTGATGTGCCAGCTGATGATGCGCCTTCGGATAGACCCGGTCCAGACCGGTGCCCACCACTGCGACGGTGCTGCCATGCGCATCGAGTGCGCCCTCGTGTGCAGCGCCGTCCACCCCCAGCGCCAGGCCGCTGACAACGGTCAGCCCGGCCTGCGCCAACGCCTTGGCAAACTGGCGTGCGTTGCTGGCACCTTGCGGCGTTGGGTTGCGGCTGCCAACGATGGCCAGACTGGTCTGGGGATCCATCTGTTGGTCGGTGTCAAGGGCCTTCGTGGTGTTGGCAGTGAAGTCGGCACTGCCCAGCAGGTACAGCAGCAACGGCGGGTCGTCGAGTTGCAACAGTGCGGTGGGGTAGTGCGGGCTGCCCAGCGGTGCGATTTGGTGGCGCACACCATCGTCTTCTTGTTGTTGTAGCCACGCCCAGGTGCTTTCCACCATTCTGGGCAGGGATTCAGGCGGGCTGAGCAAGGCTTGCAGTTGGGCCGCGCCTGCCACCTGGCGCAGTGCGCTGGATGAATGCTCAAAAATGGCCTGTGGCAAGCCAAACGCTGCCAGCAGCTTGCGCGCAGTGACAGGGCCGACGCCGTCTGACAATGTCAGACGTAGCCAGGCGGCCAGTTCATCGCGCTCCACGGCTGTACTGGTGCAGCGGCAAAGTCAAAGCGGATTGACCAGCCGGTCGCCAATCTTGACGCCGTTGGTGATGTCGAGTACCAGCGCGTAAGAAAGCTTGTCAAAGGTGCGAAATACCATCAACAAGCCGTTGCGTTCGTCGGGCAGCTTGATCGTGGGCAGTGCGGGGTCGGTCTTGTCCACCACGCGCGCACCGTCTTGCAAAATGGCCAGCACATGGCCGCTTTCGATGCCGTCGGCAGTGCCGCGGTTGATGGCTACCACCTGGTTTTGAGCGGCGTTAACCACCGCACTGCCATAGACCGACACGATGCGCGCGTCCACCGGCTGGCTGGGTGCGTGCGGCACATAGCTCTGGATATGGGGTGCCGGTTCGGGCAGCAGCCGGTCGCCAGCGCGCATTTCTTCCTTGGCCTTGACGATGTCGATGGTGGCCGGGACGATCTCGGTGCGCATCTTGCCGTCTTTGCCTGGTGTTTCTAGCGTGGTTTCGCTGCGTGCGAGCAGTGCTTTGCCAATGTACTGCGCCTCGTAGCCCAGCACCTCGGCGGTGACCGGGTCTTTCAGGGGCGTGGCGTTACGGAATACGCGAAACTGTCGTTGCGCCTTGTTGACGTTGTCGATCAATTCGCTGGAAGACGCACTGCGCGCGTAGGCGCGGTCACCGCGCGTGAGCAAAACGCGACTGTCTTGCGCTGAAACAATGCGTGGCGCGCCCGACAGCGCGGCCTCGTCAACGATAAGCGGTTCGGCCAGAAAGGGTTCGATCAGGTGGTTTTGCAAGGTTGGCAATGCGCTGTTGGCCTGCGACTCAGCGCGTACGCGCGGTGACAGTTTGACGGTGGGCACGCTCCCCGGCGCCGTGACTTGTGTGGTCAGTGTGGCGCGCCCATCGGATTTGACCAGGAACAGCGTCTGGCCAGGGTAAATCAGGTGCGGGTTTTTGATGTCGGCCAGGTTCATACCCCACAGTTCAGGCCAGCGCCAGGGCGACTTCAGGAACAGGCGGGAAATATCCCACAGCGTATCGCCAGGAACCACGGTATGGCTGTGAGGTGCATCGGCGCGCAGATCATTCACCGCCACGCCGCTTTGGGCAACGTGTTGTGCGCTGGCGCGCTGTTGCGGGGTGACGGGAAAATTTTGTGCCTGGGTCGAGCTGCCAGCCAGCAGACCGAGCGCCAGAAGGCTCAGTGCGGAGGCTGAGAAACTGTCAGTAAAAGGTTTTGCCATGACTGTAATTACCTTGTTGCATCGCATGAGATTTTGCGCCTAAGCCCTTGATTGAACAATGATTGTCCCCGCAGCGTCACACCGCGGGTCTGAAAAGTAGCGAAAATAACGACATCCCGGAGCTGTCTGCATGGCATTACTACCCATTCTTTGTTATCCCGACCCCAAACTTCACACTGTAGCCAAACCCGTGGCGGCGGTGGACGAGCGCATTCTTAAGCTGATCAGCGACATGCTGGAGACCATGTATGAGGCCAAAGGCATCGGGCTGGCCGCCACGCAGGTGGATGTGCACGAGCGCCTGATTGTGATCGATGTGTCCGAGCAGCGCGATGACCCGCTGGTGCTGATCAACCCCGAGTTGCTGTGGGCCAGCGAGCAAACGCACCTGAACGAAGAGGGGTGTCTTTCCGTGCCTGGTATTTACGATGGGGTGATGCGCCACGACGCCGTCAAAGTGCAGGCGCTCGACGGCAACGCACAGACTCGGGTGGTTCAGGCCGATGGCTTGCTGGCCGTGTGCATTCAGCATGAAATGGACCATCTGCTGGGCAAGGTGTTTGTGGAGTACCTGTCGCCCCTCAAACGCAATCGCATCAAAACCAAGATGCTCAAGGCGCAGCGCGAGGCCCGCTCTTGAAGCTGGTTTTTGCCGGTACGCCCGAGTTTGCTGCGGTGGCGCTGCGTGCGCTCATTGCTGCGGGTCATGAGCTGGTGCTGGTGCTCACGCAGCCCGACCGCCCGGGCGGTCGCGGCCTGAAGCTGCAGGCGTCGCCGGTCAAGCAACTGGCATTGCAACACGGTATCACGCCAGTGCAACCGCGCAGCCTGCGGCTCGACGGCAGGTATCCTGAGGACGCGCACGCCGCACAGACGGCATTGTTGGCGACGCAGGCCGACGCGATGGTGGTGGCCGCCTACGGCTTGATCCTGCCCACCTGGGTATTGGAAGCACCGCGTCATGGTTGCTTCAATATCCACGCCTCTTTGCTGCCACGCTGGCGCGGCGCAGCGCCGATCCACCGCGCCATGGAAGCCGGTGACGCGCAGACTGGCGTGACCATCATGCAGATGGACGCTGGCCTGGACACCGGCGACATGCTGCTGCGGCAAAGCGTTGCCATTGGCGAGGCCGACACCACCGGCACGCTGCACGACACGCTGGCGCAACTGGGGGCAACGTTGATGGTGCAGGCGCTGGCGCAGTTGCAGCAGGGCCGCCTCACGCGCGTGCCCCAGGACGCCCAGGGCGTGACCTACGCCGCCAAGATCGACAAGCATGAGGCGCTGATCAACTGGTCGGACAGTGCCGCCGCCATTGTGCGGCGCGTGCGTGCCTTCAACCCGCAACCGGGTGCCAGCACACTGCTGGACGGCGGGGCGCTTAAAATCTGGGTGGCCCGGGTCGGCGAAGTGCTTGCGTCTGGCTCCCATGTTTGCGGGGAAATTATGGCTATAGCCCCTGATGGTATTGCGGTAGCAGCTATGGATTCAATAGTTATCTTGACCGAGTTGCAGCGCGCCGGGGGCAAGCGCTTGTCAGCAGCAGATTTCTTGCGTGGCTGTGCTCTGCGGGTCGGCCAGCAACTGGGCTAGTGCAGGCGCTGTGTTTTTCAAATCTGCGTTGTATCGTCACCCTGAATTCCGGGTCGGGGCAATCGACGCCATGGCAGCCGCGCCCGGCCTGGCCGCCTGGGGGCTGATGATGGGCGTGGCGATGGTCGATTCCGGCCTGAGCACGTTCGAAGCGTTGCTTATGGGCTGCATCGTTTTTGCTGGCAGCTCGCAGTTGGCAGCGATTCCGCTGATTGCCGCTGGTGCCCCCATGTGGGTGGTGCTGGCCACCGGCTTTTGCGTCAACTTGCGCTTTGTCGTGTTCAGCGCGCACCTGCGCCCGTACATGATGCACCTGCCGCTCTGGCAGCGCTTGCTCACAGGCTACCTGACCACCGACCTGAGTTACGTGCTGTTTGTCAGGCGTTTCCCGCAGCACGATGGTTTGGCGGCCCAGCGCCATGCGCAACAGGCCTACCTGGCTGGCAATTGCGGCGTCAACTGGACCGCCTGGGTGGGCTGCACCGTGCTGGGCGTTTTTCTGGCGGCGCTGATTCCGGCGCGCTGGGGGCTGGGTTTTGCGGGCATTCTGGCTTTGCTTGGCATTTTGGCTTCTCTGGCTTGCAGCCCATTGCGCTGGGTCAGTGCCGGTGTGGCGGGTGCAGCTGCGGTGGCGGCCTACGCGCTGCCGCTCAAGCTCAACATTCTGCTGGCCATTGCTGCGGCAGTGGCGCTGTGCCTGCTGCTCGAGGCCCTGCGCCAGCCCGGCAAGCCCGTCGATGAGGACGCAGCATGACCGCGGGCCAGACCGACCTGTGGACGGTGGGCGTGATCGTCGCGCTGGCGCTGATCACGGTACTGACGCGCACGCTGTTCTTCATTTCCAGCAAGCCGTGGAACTTGCCGCACTGGGCGCAGCGTGGCCTGCAATACGCGCCCATTGCGGCGCTGTCAGCGGTGATCGTGCCAGAGATCATCATGGCGCAGGGGCAGGTCATCACCACCTGGCAAGACGCGCGTTTGTTTGCCGCCCTGGCTGGATCGGCGTGGTTTTACTGGCGTCGTGGCCAGGGGCAAGCGGTGCTGGGAACCATCGTGGTGGGTATGCTGGTCTATCTGCCCTTGCATCTGGGGCTCAATTGGTGAAACCGGGTGGGAGAGTAGAGCGTCCTTAACTAATTAGAATGATCCGGCGGGAAGGCAGGGCAACGCCAAGTTTTATGGAAAAAAACGAGATATGGAAATTGTCGGGACACCAATGAGCGCGTCGCGTCTTGACGTAACCCGTGGCGTGGCCATGATGGGTTCTGCGGTCAGTTTGCGCCAAATTCTGGCAACGGTTGCGCTTGGCATGGCGGCTGATTTGCCCACAATGGACGCGCCGCTGCAATGAACCAGGCTATTGAACAGGGCTTTTCACCTCATCAAGGTATCTCATGAAATTTTTGTTCCCTGCCATTGCGCTGCTCAAACCCCTGTCGGGGCGGATGCGTTTCTGGATCCTGCCCATGCCTTTGCTGGCGGTGCTGCTGGTTGCCATGCCGGTGATGATTTTTCATGACACGGCAGAGCCGCAGCGCTTTGGTGGTTTGCTGCCCGGCTTGGTGCTGGCGCTGTTGGTCTGGCTTTATTTGCAACTGGCTTTTTTTACCATCACGCGTGAAGAGCGAGACCGCACCGAAAGCGCCATGCGCCTGGCCGCGCAGGGTGACCTGACGCATACCGTCAACGTCGGCGTGCAGACGCTGGGCAACTTCAGCAAGCATCTGGATGAAATGATCATCAGCATGTCGAGCATGGTGGCCAACATCCGTACCGCCGCCGTGCTGGTGGGCGATACCGGCAAGCGCCTGGTCGATGACACGCGGGCGCTGGGCGAACGCGCCGAATCGCAAGGGCAGCACTTGCAGCAAACGTCGGTACACGTCAAGCATGTCAGTGAAACCGTGGCGCGCAACGCAGAGGCAGCGCAAGAGGTCAGCATGATGACCAAAAGCCTGCACCAGGAGGCCGACGGCGCAGGCAAGATGATGTTTCAGGCGGTGCAGAGCATGGGGCCGCTGGAACTGACTTCCAAACGCATGTCTGAAATCATTGGTGTCATCGATGGCATCGCCTTCCAGACCAATTTGCTGGCTTTGAACGCTGCGGTGGAGGCTGCGCGTGCAGGTGAGCAAGGCCGTGGTTTTGCCGTGGTGGCGGCCGAGGTGCGCAACTTGGCCAAGCGCAGTCAGAGCGCCGCCGCTGAAATCCGCGGTCTGATTGCCGAGTCAGCCAGCCGCGTGGGTGACACGGTCAAAGGCATCAACGAGGTCAACACCACGATGGAAAGCCTCATCTCCGGCATTGGCGAGATTGCCATGAACATCAACGTCATGGCCGAAGGCAGCGCCTCACAGAGTGCCGAGCTTGAAGAAGTGGTGCACGCCGTGGGCGACCTGGACGTGCTGACGCAAGAAAACGCTGCGTTGGTCGGGCGCGCCAGCGCCAATTCAGACCGGCTGATTCACCAGGCCTCGACGCTTGAAATTTCGGTCGGCAACATCCGCTTGCGTCAGGGCACGGCCGACCAGGCGCGCCAGTTGGTGTTTGACGCCATGGTGCACATGCGTAACGTCGGTTACGAGCAAGCGGTGCGCGACTTTCATGATCCGCAAGCCGGTTTTATTGACCGCGACATGTACATCTTCATTTTTAACCGCGCCGGCTTTTACATTGTGCATGGCTCGATGCCGGAAAAAGACGGTTCCGATCTGCGTGCCGCCCCCGGGCTGGACGCAGAAAAACTTGTTGCCGATGCGTGGGACGTGTGCGACCGCGAACAGGGCGGCTGGGTCAACTACGCCATTGTCAACCCGGTCACGCATGACGTGCAGGCCAAAACGTCGTATGTGGTGCCGCTCGACGACGACCGCTTGCTGGGCTGCGGCTGCTACCTCGGCAAAGAGTGGCTGGACGTATGACGGCGCAGACGCCATCTGCGCGCGATCATGCCATGGTGCAACTGGTGCTTGAGGTGCTGCCCGTGTGGATGCGTCACCTGGCAAGTTCGCGTGGGCAGTCTGAGGCGGCAGTGAGCCAGATGCTGGCGGCGTTTGGTGAACTTGCCCCCTGTTTTTCGCCCGCCACCGGCAACGTCACCGCGCCTGCGGCATGTGCTGACGCGGTGGAGCGCATGTTTCAGGGCTTTCAGTATGAAGACCGCGTGGCACAGATGATGGCTTTGCTGCAACAAGACATGGACCGAATGCAAACGACGCTGGCGGCTGCTGATACGTCGATGGATGCCGGGCAGTGGATGGCACGGCTGGAATCTGGCTATGTGATGGACGAGCAGCGGCAACAGCATCATGCACACAGCCACGCCAAGTCAGCTGCAGACGGTGACGAAACCACTTTTTTTTAGATGAGGTAATCAGACATGGCTCAAACGATTTTGGTGATTGACGACTCGGCCAGCCTGCGCCAGGTGGTCACTTTGGCCTTGCAAGGTGCCGGCTACGAGGTGTTGCAGGCGGGTGACGGCCAAGCCGCCTTGGCGCTGATGGACGGGCGCAAGATTCATATGGCGATTTGCGACGTGAACATGCCGCGCATGAACGGCATCGAGTTTGTCAAAGCGGCCAAGGCCTTGCCTTTTTACCGGTTTTTGCCCATTTTGATGCTCACCACCGAAAGCCAGGAAGCCAAAAAAGAGCAAGGCAAGGCCGCAGGTGCCAAGGCCTGGATGGTCAAGCCGTTTTCCCCGGCATCGCTGCTGAACGCCGTTTCAAAGCTTTGTCTGCC
>Ga0172370_10001136_pt1 | contig 41546 bp, 39 predicted proteins | sample LakKiv5m_FD_114538 | JGI IMG/M metagenome (GOLD analysis project Ga0172370, IMG submission 114538) | Freshwater microbial communities from Kabuno Bay, South-Kivu, Congo - kab_022012_11.5m | ecosystem: Environmental > Aquatic > Freshwater > Lake | place: Democratic Republic of the Congo...
TCATCCCTCCTTCTTGAGACTACCCAAAAAGCAGGGACCCTCAAGAAGGAGGGATATCTCGTCTGACCGGCAAAGCCTATTAGGTTCGCACCAGCGGAGCTGGTGGTTTAACGAGATTAATCACTTGCCAAATTACTAAGAATGTGTTAGCTTGTCGACAGGTGGGATGGCGACTGCGGGTCCAAGTACCGGGATCGGGTTAAAGTCCTGGGGCGTCAGGACATGTTCTTTAGGAACCATTCATCCTGTTGTCAGGAGCGCCGCCCGAAGTGCAGCGTCATCCCACCACCGGCTTTCAATCCTTTCCCCCTGTCGCCCGTGGTGACTAACCTTTCGGTGTCCGGCTAAACCGTCATAGCGTCATATACGCGTGCACTCGCTTCCAGCGCCCCTGTTCCTATGCTGACGCCCTGGGCTTTGAGGATCGTCTCCAGGGCCGAGAGGAAGAGAAAGACGTTCCTGCGGCGGGATGCATGCCCCATCAGGCCCACTCGCCATACCTTGCCCGCAAGGGCGCCCAGGCCTCCGCCGATCTCCATGCTAAAGTCATTCAACAAGGCCTTGCGAACTTTCAGATCATTCGCCCCTTCCGGGATACGGATGGCATTGAGCATCGGGAGGCGCTCCCCTTCTGCCACGAGCATGGAAAGGCCCATGGCCTCGACCCCTGCCACCAGGGCCCGGTGGTTCACCCTATGGCGGGCAAATCGGGCCTCCAAACCCTCTTCCGCAATGATGCGCAGGGCCTCTCTTAGGGCATAAATCATATTGATGGGGGCCGTGTGGTGGTATTTCCTGTCGGATCCCCAGTAGCTGCTGACCATGCTCATATCCAGATACCAGCTTGCCACCGGTGTTTTCCGTTGGTGAAGGACCTTCATCGCGGCAGTGCTGAATGAGAGGGGGGAAAGGCCGGGGGGACAGGAGATGCACTTCTGGGTCCCGCTGTAGGCCGCGTCGATGCCCGTCCGGTCGAGGGCCACATCTAATCCGCCAAGGGATGTGACCATATCCACCAGAAAGAGGGCCCCCGATTCCTTTGCGATGGCGCAGAGATCGTCGAGGGGCTGGCAGACGCCGGTGGAGGTCTCGGCGTGGACCACGGCAAGGACCTTGGGATGCCTCCCCTTCACGGCCTGCCGGACCAGCTCGGGATCGATGGTTCTCCCCCATTCCGCGTCCACTCGAATGAGTTTTCCCCCCAGGCGGTTGACAATGTCGACCATGCGGGTCCCGAAGACGCCGTTCACACAGACGACCACCTCGTCTCCGGGCTCCACTAGGTTGACGAAACAGGTCTCCATCCCCGCGCTCCCGGTACCGGAGACCGGGATGGTCAAGGCATTCTCCGTCTGGAAGAGAAACCGGAGGAGTTGCTGAGTTTCATCCATGATGGAGAGAAAGACCGGATCGAGGTGCCCGATGCAGGGGGCGGACATGGCCTGGAGGACACGCGCCGGCACATCGCTGGGGCCCGGACCCATCAGGACCCGTTCGCCCGGATCAATATCTCTGAAATCAAATGCATTAAGGCTCATTGTGACCTCCATTTTCAGATAAACAACAGACAATTCTGCCGTAGCTGAGCATTTCAGGCGCGGCTACAGGAAAGCGGGATTATAGGAAAGAAAGAAGATGGTGTCAACCATTGCGATAGGGACGTTAATTTGTAATTCAGTAACTCATGTAACAGATTTAAATTGTAAACTATTTAATGGCATTCATAACCGGTGCCAGAACTGGCCTTATAGTGGGACCAATATTCGTAAGGAGGCCGCTTCTTATACTTGACCCCTAAACTCTTTTTCAATACATTGCCTCTATGAAAAGGCGGCTTGTCACCATGTCCCCGCAAACCGCGAGCTCAGTGGCAAACCCGTAGCGTGGTTCATGGGTTCTCAGGTTTTCGCCCTTTCCACCTGACTTGAAGGAGTTGTCAGTCATGCAGGCATCACCAACGAAATCCTGGCACCATTTGGAGATGGAGGAAGTCGCCCGGGCACTCGAAACCGACCCTGCAAGGGGCCTGACCGAGGATGAGGTTCTATCAAGGCGCAAGGCCTTTGGGGAAAACACCCTGACTCAAAAAATGGGGCAGGGGCCGGTCGTCCGCTTTCTCCTTCAGTTCAACCAGCCCTTGGTGATCATTCTCCTGGTGGCGACCCTGGTCACCCTGTTTCTTCAGGAATGGGTGGAGGCCGGGGTCATCTTCGGGGTCATCCTCATCAATGCGGTCATCGGCTTCATTCAGGAATCCAAGGCCCTCAAGGCCATCGATGCCCTGGCCCGGGCCATGGTGAGCAGCGCCATGGTCCAGCGGACAGGCAGGCGGCAAAAGGTCCCGGCCCAGGATCTCGTGCCCGGGGATGTCGTCTTTCTGCAGTCCGGCGACAAGATCCCGGCCGATGTGCGCCTCTTCGAAATCCGGGAACTTCGAATCGATGAGAGCACCCTTACCGGGGAGAGCCTTCCGGTCCAAAAAGAGGACCAGAGTCTCCCTGAGGATACTGTCCTCTCGGACCGCCGCAACATGGCCTACTCCTCCACCCTGGTGACCCATGGAGCGGGCAAAGGCCTGGTGATCGCCACCGGCGACCACACGGAGATCGGCCGCATCAACAAGATGATTTCCTCGGCCGAGGTCCTGGCCACGCCCCTGACCCGCAAGATCGAACACTTCAGCAAGATCACCCTGTATGTGATCATTGCCATGGCGGCCGTTACCTTCCTGGTGGGATTTTTGCGGGGACAGGACTGGGTTGAGATGTTCCTGGCCTCTGTGGCCCTTGCCGTGGGGGCCATCCCGGAGGGACTCCCGGCCGCGATGACTATCACGCTCGCCATCGGGGTGTCGCGTATGGCCAAACGCAACGCCATCATTCGCAAGCTGCCGGCGGTCGAGACCCTGGGAAGCACCACAGTCATCTGCTCGGACAAAACCGGGACCCTCACGCAGAATCAGATGACGGTCACCGAACTCTATGCGGGCGGATTCCCCTACGATGTATCGGGCGTCGGGTATGCCCCAAAGGGCGACATCACCCCCAGGGAAGGCGGACCCGATGCGGATGCCAACTGGGCCTTGATCGAGATCCTGAAGGCAGGGATCCTCTGCAATGATTCTGTAGTGAAGCAGACCGGCGAGACCTTTGCCGTAGAGGGGGATCCTACAGAAGGGGCCCTCATCACCTGTGCGGCCAAGGCCGGAATTGTTCTGGAAACCCTGAACCATGAGATGCCGCGTATCGACAGCATCCCCTTTGAATCCGCTCGCCAGTACATGGCGACCCTCCATGACCGGGGGCCGGGGCAATCCAGGGTCATTTATGTCAAGGGTTCCATCGAAAGCCTTTGCATAGAGTGCAGCGTGCTTTTCAATGCCGCGGGTCAGGTGGATCTGGCGGACGCCCGTGAGATCCATGTCCGGGTCGAAGACATGGCCAACGATGGCCTCAGGATCCTGGCCTTTGCCCGCAAGGAGGTCCCGGCTGAGACCAAGCGCATCACCCATGAGGACCTTCGGGAGGGTCTCGCCTTTCTGGGTCTCCAGGGGATGATCGATCCGCCCAAGCCGGAAGCCATGGAGGCCATCGGGGTTTGCCAGGAGGCAGGCATTCTGGTCAAGATGATCACCGGCGATCACGCGGGCACGGCTGCGGCCATTTCACGCCAGTTGGGGCTGTGCAGTGAGACCTGTTCCATCCATACACGCGAGGTGCTCACAGGCCGTGATCTCTCCGAGCTTGGGGATGAAGCGATCGTAAATAGTGCGGAGAGCACCGCGGTCTTTGCCCGGGTGTCGCCCGAGCAGAAGCTCCGGCTGGTGGAGGCCCTTCAAAAACGCGATCATGTGGTGGCCATGACCGGGGACGGGGTGAATGACGCCCCTGCTCTCAAACAGGCCAACATCGGCGTTGCCATGGGCATCACCGGCACGGATGTCTCCAAGGAGGCAGCCGACATGGTGCTTACCGACGACAACTTCAGCACTATCAAGGCAGCGGTAGAGGAGGGACGGGCCGTCTTTGACAACCTCACCAAATTCATCACCTGGACCCTCCCGACCAACGGCGGCGAGGCCTTGGTCATCATGTTGGCCATTTTCCTGGGCGTTGCCCTTCCCATACTCCCCTTGCAGATCCTCTGGATCAACATGACCACGGCCCTTCTGTTGGGGCTTACGCTGGCCTTCGAGCCCAGGGAGCCCGGCATCATGGCCCGTCAGCCCCGGGACCCGAAGGAACCGATTCTGAACCGCGCCCTCATTTTCAGAATCGCACTGGTAAGCCTCCTGTTACTGATCGGGGCATTCGGGCTTTTTGAGATGGAATTTCGCTCTTCGGGCAATGGAGACCTGGCCCGGACCCTGGCAGTCAATACCTTTGTCTTTGGAGAGATGTTCTATCTGTTCAACTGTCGCTCCCTCACCCGGTCCTTCTGGAAACTCGGCCTGTTTTCCAATGGCTGGCTGTGGGGCGGCGTGGTTCTCATGACCGGCCTTCAGGCCCTCTTCACCTACACGCCTGTTTTCAACACCATCTTTCGAAGCCAGCCCATGGGGATAGTTCACTGGGCGATGGTCCTGGGCTACAGCGCCCTGATCAGTTGCATCATCGGCATCGAAAAGCTCACCCGCCGAGGGCAAAGAGATGAAGCTGAGCGATAACGAGTTCGACAGGATTGTGAAGCGGGCCATTCGCCGAATTCCGCGAGAGATTCGCCGTCATTTGGACAATCTCCTCATAACCGTTCAGAAACGACCTTCCGAAGACCTGTTGGAAGAGATGGGCCTTCCTTTGGGCGAACCCCTGCTGGGTCTGTACTCGGGCGTTTCCCAACCGGAACGTTCCATTGCCGAGCCCCCGCTCTTCCCGGACACGATTTTTCTATTCCAGGAGCCCATCGAGGAACAGTGCGAAACCGCCGAAGACCTGGAAGAAGAGATCGAGATCACGGTGGTCCATGAGATTGCCCACGCCCTTGGAATCAGCGAAAAAAGTCTCGTGGAGCTTGGGTACGGCTAATCCGTAAGGGCAGGAACCGGGCCAAAGGCCCAGGGTTGGGTCGGTCGATCACCACACCACGCGATAGGTCTTGACCGGCGCATGGATCCCCTTGACCTCGATATCACCCATCTCTTCCACTTCAACCGGGTTTTTCAGCATGTGAAAGGTCCTCTGACTGATCAAAACCTGCCCAGGCCCGGCTGTTGTTTCCAGACGTGAGGCCACATTGACCTGTTTGCCAATCACCGTATAGTCGCTGTAGGCGTCAGATCCGACATTGCCCACCGTCACAAATCCGCTGTTGATGCCTATCCCCACACCCAATCGATGTCCATACTGATTCCATTCATCGGACAGGTCGGCAACCTTTCTCTGCATGTCCACGGCCATGCGGACGGCCCGGTCTGCATGGTCCTCCATCGGGATCGGATCTCCGAAAAAGACGAGAAGTCCGTCTCCCACAATTTTGTTCAGCGTCCCGTCGTAGTCATGGACCACCTGGATCATCTCTGAATGATACCGACTCAAGAGCTGAAACAGTTCCTCAGGCTCCAGGCTGTCGGTAAGAGATGAGAACCCTCTGATGTCCGTGAAGACCACGGTCATCATTTTTCGCTGAGGTTCTGTCCACAATACATCTTCGCTGTTGAGGATCTTCTCTGCAAGCTTGGGGGAGAGGTAACGGCGCAGATGATTATGTCTTTCCAGCTCCACAACCTGTGCCTGGACCTTTGCCTCGAGGGTTCTGTTCAGAAGGAGGAGTTCGTGTTGCGCCTTCTTCAGCTCAAATGTCCGCTCTTCGACCCTGCTTTCCAGCTCCCGGTTGGTGGCATCGAGGCTGGCCTTGGCATCCATCAGTTCAGAGAGCGTGTTTTCGAGTTTGGCGTAGGCCTGATTCCTCGATGCCATGCTCTTTCTAAGCTGGTTGATGGTTTCCACCAGCTCTTCCCCGGAATCCCTCTGCTTGCGGTCTATTCGAAATATCTGGGACAGGCGGCGGAAAAGGGATAGCCGATCATATGAAACCTCCAACACAAAGTAAGGCGCCAAAAAAATATCACCGGCCGTGATGATGCCCCGGTCGCCCAACCGAACAGTCTCGGTTATCAGAATGGCCTTTCTCTGACGATCAGGGGCCGCGCCGGAACCCGGCTGGATCTCATCGTACTTCCCCAAGAAGACCTCTTTGCCGTTTACCACCTCCGGCACGAGAAGGACGCTTTTCCCTACGGTCAAGCGGCGTTCCCCATCGGGCGCCTTGACGGTCATCCCGTCCTCTTCCACTCTGACATCCAGCCCGTAGGGCGTGAATTCAGGGTCCTGATTAAAGACGATTGCAGGATCATAGGGGAGCAAACGCTGCCGAATGTCGGCAGGCGGCATACCCCAGATGGTAGGAATGGCAGAAAGGATTCCCCGAAGGTAGGGATCGCCGATGTGATCACGGTTGGGGTCAAAATCACTGTGAAATTGAATTTTCAAAAGGGTTCTGACCTTCTTTGAATTTAGGTCAAAGGAGGGAGGGGAAATGACTTCAATCTCTTTGGTATCATTGAAGTTTTTATTAAAAAAGGGAAGCCGGCGAAATCCGTCGTCGGGCGTGGCAAAGACCCTCACAAAATAGTGGAAACGACCCCATGAACGGAGCCTTGCCGATGAAGCGCCGCAGTTGAAAAAGAAATCGGGCTCGTCAACCAGTTCTTTCCCTTTTCTGAATATAAGCTCGAAGTTATCGTAGGTGGTCCATTCATCTTCGTTGAGGAAGAAATCCTGAGCGGAAAGGTATTCATCCCGAGGATAGGAGAGCCCCTCGAACAGAGATGGATGACTGTCGATCCTGTTTTGGACATAGGCAGCGATAATACGGATATTGCGATTGCTGATACAGTCAGTACGACTCATCGATCACAAACCGTCTATGGGTCAAGGAATATGGTTTTCGTCTAAGGATTTCATCATATCCCCAATCGCAAATTGAGACAAGGAACTTTCTGGTGGATTCCATTTTATCGCTTGACAAAGGGGGGAAGTGATATAAAATAGATTCGTTTCGGGACGTGGCGCAGTCTGGAAGCGCACCTGAATGGGGTTCAGGGGGTCGAGCGTTCAAATCGCTCCGTCCCGACCAGTAAAAAGTCATCAAAATGGGCAGCTTAGGCGTTAGCCTAATCTGCCCATTTTTTTGGCGGTTAGACCTTCGGAGCCTTTACCTAAAGCGCTCAAAACAGGGTCAGATCAACATATGATGGACCAAATGCCACCGAATAGTAGGTCGCCTGTAAGATAGTTCTGCTGGAAACACGCCTGTTGGGTTCATAAGGAATCTAAGTCAGGTATGGAAACTCCAGTATTTTTTAGAAAAAGTTTTAAAAAAATGACAAACTATTTGACTTATAATAATTAACGATATATTGTGTTTGTTAAATATCAGATGTTAGCCTTTTTCAGAGCAAGAAGTTGTTGGAGATGGACTGAACAGGGCCTTAGTCGACTCCCATAACGCCTAACCGGGCTGACACGGTGATGGTTTAAACCATCCGGCAAAGTTCTTCCTCCTCCCTGAGTCGCCTCACAATTCCTCACGTGAAGAGGGCGCTGAAAGCGCTTAGCCACCGACGGACCGTTGCTTCAGGCGGTCAGAATGAAAATTCCCCTGGGTGATTTTGATGAAGAGATGAATGGCAAGGTGTTGGATACGTTAGAAAACTGCGACCATTTCAACATCGCATCGGGAGCGGAAGAATCGTATCACGTAGTATCATAGAAACGGTTTTTGGATTATTAAAAGGATTTTAATTAAAGGAGCTTGTGAGTCCAAAGTTCTCACGTCATGCCGGACTTGATCCGGCATCCAGAACATTTAACCTACTGAAAACATATTGGATTCCGGCTTTCGCCGGAATGACGTCGTTGAATTTTTGGATCTAATAATATCAACACCTTAAGAGAACTTTGGACTGTAGAGTTAAAGGAGGAGCAAATGAATATTTATGTGGGTAATTTGTCTTACGAGGTGACAGAAGAAGACTTGAAGGATGCCTTTACGGCCTTCGGACAGGTAGACACCGTCAAGGTCATAAAAGATGAATACAGCGGCAGATCCAAAGGATTCGGGTTCGTGGAGATGCAGGATAATTCCAGCGCCCAGTCCGCTATAGACGGCCTGGACGGCAAGGAGATAAAAGGACGAGCGATTAAGGTGAATCAGGCCAGAGCCCGTGCTGAGGGCTCTCGCTCCGGAGGGGGTCGAGGGAAAGGAAGACCGGGCGGCGGGAGACCAGGCGGGGGACAGCGTTATTAACCAACAGACGCTGCTCCAGCACACAGACTGAACCGTCAGTTGAACATGATCAGGCGACACAGGTTGATAGACTCCTGGTCGCCTTATCTGAATCTGAAGGGAAAATTTATGGTTTCACTATAAGAAAGGAATATATTTGTTTAAACAGTTAGTTATGGAGTCTTATGACCACTTGACAGAGTTCTTTACCGAAGACAATCAATTCCAAAAACCAGCCGATCCGGTTATACCGAAAAGCGCCGATGGGGCTCCCCTGCCTGACATATCCCCGGACCGGGCTCCAAGGAAACGGCGCAAATCATCCCGGCCTAGACATCCGACAAAAGCGAAACCCATCCAGACATCCTGGGATGTTTCCCAGTTTGATGTACCCCTTGCCGAAGGGCGGGGCCGTTTTCACGATCTGGATCTGCCAGCTGAGATCATGCACGCCGTCGCCGACCAGGGCTTTGAATACTGCACACCCATACAGGCGGAGATCCTCCCCCAGGCCCTCGCCGGATCGGATACCACGGGGAGGGCTCAGACCGGGACCGGCAAAACCGCCGCTTTTCTAATCGCTATCTACACCCGGTTCCTCACAAAACCGATCCAGGGCCGACGTCGGCCTGGCGTGCCACGGGCGCTGATCCTTGCCCCCACGCGGGAGCTCGTCTTGCAGATCGAAAAGGACGCCCGGGATATTGGGAAATACACCGACATTCAGATTCAACCCGTCTTCGGCGGATTGGATTATGAGAAGCAAAAACGGGCCCTGGCGGAAAAAACCGTCGATATCATGATCGCCACGCCAGGCCGGTTGATTGACTTTCTGGGACAGAAGCGCGTGCAACTTAACGAGGTTGAAATCCTCGTTATCGATGAAGCCGACCGTATGCTCGATATGGGGTTTATCCCCGACGTGCGAAAGATCGTGCACAGGACCCCTCCAAAAGAGAGGCGGCAGACGATGTTTTTCAGCGCCACACTGACGCCCGAGGTGGAACGGTTGGCCGAGCAGTGGACCCGAAATCCTGTTCATGTGGAGATTGAACCCGAACATGTGGCGGCAGACTCGGTCAACCAGATGATTTATATCGTTACCGCCAAAGAGAAATTCACCCTTCTCTTCAATTTGATTGTGGGACAGGATCTGCAGAGGGTCCTCGTCTTTACCAACCGGAGAGATCAAACCATCCGCTTGGCCGATCGACTCACACAATACGGGATCACATGCGCCATCCTCTCAGGCGACGTACCCCAAAAGAAACGCCTCCAGACCCTCGATGATTTCCGCAACGGAAGGATTCGCGTTCTGGTGGCCACAGACGTGGCGGCACGAGGACTCCATATCGAGGGCATCAGTCACGTCGTCAATTTCACGCTCTCCCCATCCCCCGAAGATTACGTGCATCGAATCGGACGCACCGGCCGCGCCGGCGCCACGGGTATTTCTGTGAGTTTTGCCTGCGAGGACGATTCTTTTTATATCCCGTCCATAGAGGAATACCTTGGGCACCCTGTAAGTTGCGTGTACCCGGATGCCTCGCTGCTGGAACTGATGCCGGCGCCGGTCCAGACGCCTTCTGCCAAAAGGAGCGCCGCGTTTCGGTCACGGAGCCGGCAATTCAAAAACAGGACCGTCACGAGCAACCGCCGAAAATCTCGTTCCTGCTAACCAACAACCTTCGGCCGCATGAGGGGAAAAAAGAGTGGAGCGATTTCTGAGCGAAACATCAGACAGGGGGAGTTGTCCGGCTTTTGACATGAAGAACGAAATCCTGGAATACGGGGTGCGCGCTTTTCGCCCGCGGCACCACAAAATCAGGGAACTCAAACGGACACATGCCGCGTCTTGTCACGGCTTCAGGCTCTGGCCCTCCAGTTGGCTGTTGATGGACTTTTTAAACGGGCAAGGGATGCGCAAGGGCGCCCACGTCATGGAATTGGGGTGCGGCTGGGGATTGGCAGGCATCTTCTGTGCAAAAAATCGTGGCGCAGAGGTAACCAGCGTTGACATTGATTCAGAGGTCTTTCCCTATCTGCATATGCACACACAACTCAACCACGTCGAGGTCTCCACCATGCACCTCGGATTCGACGATCTGATCAGCAAGCATCTGAAAGGGATTGATGTCATGATCGGTGCGGATATCTGTTTCTTGGATTCATTGGCCGATTCCTTAGAAGGGCTCATATGCCGCGCCCTGGGGGAAGGCGTCCAACTCGTGGTTATCGCTGACCCCGGAAGAACGAGTTTCGAAAAAATGGGAAGGCATTTCGTCCAGGAAATGAGCGGGGAAGTGGGAGGCCGTTCCGTGCAGAGGCCTTACCCGATTGATGGCCGGATTCTTAAGATAGGCTCTCTTCCGCATGAACCATCTGTAGTGAAACTGCGTCATTAGACCCCGCAGATCCGTCCCCTTGGCGAAAGCGAAGGGGTCAACATCCCGGCGCTCAACACCCCCCTTCACCTCTCTCCGGCAGGCGATTCATCCCTATCTATGGTTTGAACGAAATGCAGGCGCTACGGGCCCCATATGGCGGCCCGCAGGGTCAGAAAAGCATAGAGACAGATGGAAATAATGAGAAGACAGTAAAGGCCTGTTTCACCTATGCGTATGATGCGTTCGTTAAAGGAGAGGGCCCTGAGCGCATGTCCAGCGGCAGGGAGCACGAGAATGCATCCGATGAAAAGGCCCGGAACGACCAGCCCTGCCAGAAAGGATGGAAGGACTTTTAGGAGGCTCTGAATCCCCAGGAAAAACCAGGGACCTTCTACCACGGCCACCGAGGCGTCGGGCGGGATATCTATCCTCGGACTCACAAACAGGGCGTACAGGGAAAGCCCGATCCCCCCGCTGAGCAGGAACCTCTCGTTGGGGAACCACTCACGGATGTGGCCCCTCATCAGATAGATAATGAGAAGGGGGAGAAAAAAAGAGTGATAGAGATAGGGGAGGAAGAAGAAGCTATTGCCGGGAACGATGAACAGCCGTGCAATGGCCCCTCCCGCTACCGGCAGGGTCTCGATGATGTTCATGAAGATCCGTCCGGCAAACACCCCTTCCTGATCCGCCTTCAAGATAAAACCGGTAAACAGGGTGTAAAAGCAGAGGGCGAGAGAAACGATCAGGGAGATCCACTCCCCGAGGGCGTATATCCTGTAGCGCCTTCGAAAGAAATGATCCAGGGTATGGAGGAGCATGAGGATAACAAACACCTGTCCCGCGCTGTAATGAAGCTGTCTGAAAAACCAGCCATAGGGAACCAGGGTCGTTATCTCTTCCACATTCTGGAAGACATTTCCCATGGGCCGGTAGTAAAAGGCCAAAACAAGGCCGGAGACAAGGCAGAGAATCAGGGCCGAAAGCCCGAGACGGGGAAGGTAAAGGGATATTCTGCTGATAATTCTGCCGGGGAATGACACGCCGAATCCTCTATCCAACTTCCAGTACAGCCTCTATGTCCCCACTGGCCGTCTTTGTCAGTGGGACCCTGTATAGATCTTTCCGTGCAGGCCCTGAGACCCGTTTGCCCGAAAGGGTGAAGACGCTCCCGTGACAGGGACATGCAAACCTGCCGGATACGGCATCGTAGTTGAGGGTGCATCCCAGGTGGGTGCACTGGGCCGACAGGGCAAAGATTTCGTTCGGTTCCCTGATCAGGTAGACCCCTTCCTTGAAAGTCACAGCCCCTGCCTGGTCCTCCGGATGAAAGACGATCCTCTTTTTTGTGGCCTTTCTGAAGGTCATGAATGAAAATGCAGGATAGGCCAGGAAAGATGCACCCAACAGGGAGGCCGCCCATTGCAGACCCTTTTTGATAAACCCTCTTCTTTCCATCTCTTGCCCGTTTCCCCGGAGATGTTGATGAATCATTGAAACGTTCATGAAACAACCGCAACCTTGAACCCTTGAACCTGTGAACCTCAAGACCTTTTAGGCAAAAAAGGCGTAAAAATCAACTCTTCTCTACAGATGACATCAAGTAGCAAACATCCGTTGCATAAACTCATGGGCCATATTATAATGCCAACCATCTACATCCCTGAGAACCATCTAAGTTCGAGGTCTTGCCAAACCTCCGATCAGGGGCTCTGACTCTACAGAAAGAGATGTGCCCCGGCAGGAAAACCGGGAAAAGCCGAATGCTTGAGATCATCGCTATCATGAATTCCGCAGTGGAAGATATCTTCGGATTCAAGACGTGCTGCGGGGTGCGGGCCTTTGATCAGAACCTGGAGATTCTCATCAAGAATAAGGGGATCGGGCCGGTAGTCGTCCCCAGTTATTGTGACCTCCATGGTATCCGGGGGACCCGCCGAATCACCACCCTGATGCCAAACGGCGATCAACAGATCCTGCCGGGCGAGGTCAAGGCCTTCTACTGCATGATGGACGAGGTCCTCTGGAACGAGGCAAGAAGGCTGGTGTTCTACGACAAAAAGGGGAATGTCTATCCCGTGGATGTACGTGACGAAAGCCAGGATTAGGGACCCCGTCTGCGAGGTTTATTGGGTTTGTTGGGTTTGTTGAGTTCATTGGGTTCACGCTTCAGCCTTCAAGTATCCAATATCCAGTATCCAGCAACCAGAAACAAGAAACAAGGAGCACATCTAATGGAAATTATTCAGTATACGGAGGAGCACCGGATTTTCCGAGAGGCGGTCAGTCGATTTTTTACAAAGGAAGTCGTTCCCTATGCGGACGAGTGGGAAGAGGCCGGAAGGGTTCCCAAGGATGTGTGGCGAAAAATGGGGGAACAGGGATTTCTCTGCATGGATGTGCCCGAGGCCTATGGCGGCCTTGGGGCCGATTTTCTCTATTCGGTCATCCTGACGGAGGAACTGGGGAAGACAGGAAATACCGGACTGGCTGCGCCCCTCCACAGCGATATCGTGGTCCCCTATATCACCTCGTTTGCCTCCGAGGAGTTGAAGAAGAGATACCTGCCCGGCTGCGTTTCCGGAGAAATCATCACCGCCGTGGCCATGACCGAACCCAATACGGGGAGCGACCTGGCCGCCATCCGGACCACGGCAGTAGAAGATGGGGATGAAGTGATTATCAATGGTCAGAAGACCTTTATCAGCAATGGGCTGAACTGCGGTCTGGTGGTGCTGGCGGCCAAGGATCCTTCGGTCGAAAATCCGTATCAGGCCATCGATTTATATCTGGTGGAGGAAGGAACCCCCGGCTTTGAAAAGGGGAAAAAGATAAAGAAGGTGGGGTGGCACAGCCAGGATACGGCCGAACTCTTTTTCAGCGACTGCCGGATCCCCAGAAGCAACCGCCTGGGACAGAAGGGCGGTGGATTCATGATGCTCATGCAAAAGCTTCAACAGGAAAGGCTCATGTGCTGTATTATCGCTGTGGCGGCTGCTGAGCGGATGCTGGAGATGACCATCCGGTACTGCAAGGAGAGGAGCGCCTTTGGCCGACCCATCTCCAAATTCCAGAACACCCAGTTCAAGATCGTCGAGATGGCCACCGAGATCCGGTTGGGGCGAACCTTCGTGGAAAAATTGATCATGGATCACATGGAGGGACAGAACGTGGTGGTCAACGTCTCCATGGGCAAGTACTGGACCTCTGAAATGGCCATGCGCGTGGCCGATCGGTGCGTTCAGCTCCACGGGGGCTACGGGTACTGTGAGGAGTATCCGATTGCCCGGGCCTGGAGGGACGCCCGGGTCCTCTCCATCTTTGCCGGGACCAGCGAGATCATGAAGGGGATCGCCGCGAAATTCATGGGACTGTAGAAATTGAAAAATGAAAAATGGTGATTTCGAACTATTGTCCGGAAAGGGGGATGAAATCATGGACCACCCGATTGACCATTACTGGCAGCTTCGTCTGACCGCCCTCAAGAAAGCATTGGAAAGCAACAATTTCGAGGTCTTTATAGCAAACAGTGCCGTTGATGCCGGCCATCTGGTATTGGAAAAAATCCTTCCCAAGGCGGGCGCCCGCCGCATCTCGTGGGGAGGTTCTATGACCTTTATTGCCACCGGGCTGTATGACGCCCTAAAAAATATGCCGAATCTGGAAATATTGGACACCTTCAACAAGGCCCTGTCCCCTGAAGATGCCCTGGAGCTGAGGAGGCAGTCCCTCTTGGTGGATCTCTTTATCACCGGGGCCAACGCCGTCACCGAGACAGGGGAACTGGTCAACCTGGATATGACCGGCAACCGCGTGGCCGCGATCACCTTCGGTCCCAGACATGTGGTGGTCCTGGTCGGAAGGAACAAGCTCGTACCCGATTTGGAGACGGCCATGGTTCGGATCAAGGAATATGCGGCCCCTGCTAACGCCATGCGGTTGGATAAGAAAACGCCTTGCGTAAAAACATCCGTTTGCGAGGAGTGCAAGAGCCCGGACCGTATCTGCAACACATGGAGCATTACCCAGAAATCCTTCCCCAAAGGGAGGGTCAAGGTCGTCCTGATCAACGAAAGCCTGGGACTCTGAGATCCCCCATTTCAGAAGGAGGAATGACCATTGATCTATGGCAAAATAATTTAGGACAAAATAATTAACTCAAGAGTCCAAAGTTCTTTCGTCATGTCCCGCCTTGGGCGGGAATCCGGCATCCAGAACACCTAACCCATTGGAATCCCGCCGTGGCGGGACTGGATTCAGGCTTTCGCCGGAATGACGGCATGGAATTTACACATCTAATAATATCAATACATTACGAGAGCTTTGGACTGTGGAGTAATTAAGGAATATTGATTTAGGTGTATCATCCCAATGATCAGAGGCAAAAACCGGTAAACTCCTCATTCGGAATTTAGCCGTGAGCCTTTTAGGACCCCCGGAATACTGAGCAATGACAAGGATAATGAGAAGGGCGGGTTGCAGAATATTCGAGTTGACCTTGTCCTTTCCAGGATGTATATGGTTGAATGAAGTTTTGGGGTAGATGGGTTCAGGAGTCGCTGCCTCAGGTGGATGTCAGATGATGCCATGAGGTTCACTATAGTAACTTCAAGAAAGGGAGGAAACACAATGACGAAACGGAAAGCGATGAAACGGGGTTTGTGGATAGCAGGGGCAGCCTTGCTCGGATGTCTTTTTGCCATGACGCTTGTTTTTCTGCCCGGTGATGCTGAGGCCCGCAATATCAAGGTGGGGATCATCGATTGCTACAGCGGACCTGCGGCCGTTTACGGCAATGATGCGCTCAACGGCTTCAAGCTGGCGGTGGACGAAATCAACAAGGAAGGTGTCCTGGGGGGCAAGATCGAGTGGACCAAACGGGATACCAAATTCAAGGTGGACATTGCCCTCAACATGGCCAAGGAACTGGTCATGCGCGAAAATGTGGATGTCATTGTGGGGACCATCAACAGCGGGGCCGCATTGGCCGTCTCAGAGGCGATTGCCAAGAAGGAAAAGGTCCCGTTTATTGTGTGGATCTCCAAGAGCGAGAATATCACCGGAAAAAATGGGCATCGCTATGTGTTCTCCACCGCTGAAAACACGGCCATGGCCGGCAAGGCTGGCGGCGTTGCCCTTTCCAAGAAACCCTATGTGAAATACTGGATTGCCGGAGACGACTATGAATATGGGCACGCCATTGGCGATGCCGCATGGCGGAACCTCAAGGCCAAAAAACCCGATGTGCAAAAGATCGGGGAATCGTGGTGGAAGGTGGGCGAGCCTGACCTGACGCCCTATATCACCGCCATACTGGCAGCAAAACCGGATGCCGTCATCTTCTGCACCGGGGGAAACAGCATGACCAATGTCTTGAAGGCGATCAAGGCGACCGGCATGGTCGAAAAGGTCCCCATCTGGATCCACACCGCCACCGATCACACCGTCCTGAAACCCTTAGGGGCCGATGCCCCGGAGGGGGTGATGGGGACCATGGACTACCACTTCTATTATCCGGTTTCCAAGTCCAACCAGGATTTTGTAAAAAAATTTGAGGCCGCGTACGGGCAGGCGCCCGGGTTTCCCGCATTTCACGGCTACATCACCGCATACTATATCGCAGAGGGCTTTAAGAAGGCCGGGTCTCTGGACAAAGAGAAGTTCATCGACGCCCTGGAAGGTATGAAGATTCAAAGCCCTGTGGGTGAACTCGAGATGCGGGCCTGCGACCATCAGACAGTTCTACCCATGTACCTGGGCGTCACCAAAAAGGCGGAGGGGAAGGATTTTGTGATTTCCACAGACATCGTCACCCTGAGCGGCGACGAGGTCATGCCCACGTGCGACGAAATTAAGGCGGCGCGAGGCAAGTAAACCGGGCAATTGAGGAATTGTTCATTGAGGGATTGAGGGATTAATGATCCATTCCATAATTCCTCAATTCCTGAATTCCTCAATCCTTCAATTCGTTGCTTCCTCAATTCTCTAAAGGAATTTCATGCCATGGAACTGGTGCAGACCATTACCCTCCCTGCCCTGGGGAGCCATCTTCTGGTAGGCCTCAGTCGCGCCATGATCCTGTTCGTGGTCACCTCGGGGATGAGCCTGGTCCTGGGTGTATTGAGGGTCCCTAATGTGGCCCACGGTTCCCTCTACATGATCGGAGCCTTTACAGCCTTCAGCATCTCCCACCTGTTCGGCGGGGGCGCCATTGGTTTCTGGCTGGCACTGATCCTCTCCCCCTTGGGGGTGGCCGCGGTAAGCCTTATCGCCGAGCGGTCCCTCTTCTGCCACCTGTACGAGAGAGAGCACCTTATGCTCCTCCTCTTCACCTTTGCCCTCATGCTCATCCTGGGCGATCTGGTCAAGATGGTCTGGGGGGCCGATTACCGGTCCATGATGGCCCCCGAATTTTTCCGGGGATCGGTCACCCTGTTCCAGGCCCCCTTCCCCCGCTACAACCTCTTTCTTTTGGTTGTCGGTCCCCTGGTGGCCGTCGGGCTCTGGTTCTTTTCCAATAAGACCAAAATCGGAAAGATCGCGCGCGCCGCAGCGGTGGACAGGGAGATGGTGGGCGCCATAGGGATCAATGTGAGCTGGGTTTTTGCCTTTGCCTTTGTTCTTGGCTGCTTCCTGGCAGGCCTGGGCGGGGCACTGGTCTCTCCCACGGTGAGCATTACTATCGGGATGGATCATCATATCCTCATGGATGCATTTCTCATCGTCACCATCGGGGGGTTGGGCAATATGTGGGGGGCCATGGTAGGGTCCCTCATCTTCGGCATCACCCAATCCTTCGGGGTGCTGTTGCTGCCCCAGTTCGCCATTGTCTTCCCCTATCTTGCGGTGGTGATCATCCTGATCTGGCGGCCTACCGGGCTGCTCAAATCGGTCTGGTAACGAGGAGCGGATTTTGTTAAAGGGAATCTTCAATCCTAAATCATTCGGCCTTGCAGCCGGCATTCTCATCGTCCTGGCGCTGCTGCCTCCCATCCTCCCGAGGTTCTATATCTACATCCTTGCCGTCATCTTTGTGACGGCCCTCCTGGCCATGAGCCTCAACATGATCGTGGGCCACGGCGGGCTGTTCCAGTTTCATCATGGGGCCTTCTACGGCGTAGGGGCCTATACCGCCGGCCTGATGCTGACCAAAACCTCGCTCCCCGCGTGGCTGGGACTCGTGGCCGGGCCCTTTGCTGCCGCCTTTGTCGGGCTCCTCATCGGCGTCTTCTGCGTCAGGCTCACCCGGCTCTACTTCGGCATGCTCCAGATCTCACTGGGATCGCTCATCTGGGCCATCGCCTTCCGGTGGTACAGTTTGACGGGGGGCGACGACGGGATCCACGGCATCCCCCTCCCCCCTCCGATCTCTTCGTCCACAGGCGCATACTATTGTTGTCTGATCTTTCTGGCCATCTGCCTGTTCTTCCTGTATCTGATTCTCAAGTCCCCTTTCGGGGCAACGCTCCTGGCTATTCGAGACAATCCCGAGCGGTGTGAGGCCATCGGCATCAATGTGCGGCGTCACCAGCTCATAGCCATCGTGATCGCCACCTTCTTCGCCGGGATCGCAGGGGTCCTCTTTGTGGTGGTGGAAGCGTCTGTCTTCCCGGACCTCCTCTTCTGGGTCTTCTCCCTGGAGGTGTTCATCATGTGTCTGTTGGGCGGATGGTTTACCTTTGCCGGGCCTATCTTCGGGGCCGCTATTATGGTATCGCTCAGGACCTTTGTGGGGACCTACACCGAGTACTGGACCCTGATTCTCGGCATCATCCTGATTCTCCTCATCTTCTTTCTGCCGGAAGGGGTGTGGGGCTACCTTTTGGAAAAACTGGGTCCTCAGAAACAAGACCTTCATAAGGAACACAAGTAGATGCTGCGGGTGGAAGGGGTACATAAATCGTTCGATGATTTTAAGGCGGTCAGCGGCGCCGATCTTACGGTGGAGGCCGGCCAGATGGTGGCCGTTATCGGGCCCAACGGCGCAGGTAAGACGACCCTGTTCAACCTGATCACCGGGCAGCTCAAGCCGGACAGGGGAAGAATCATCTTCAATGATGAGGAGATCGGAAGTCTCCCCCCCTATGAGATATGCAGAAAAGGAATTGCCCGTTCGTTCCAGATAGCCAATATCTTCCCTCGCCTCACCGTGTTTCGGAATGTGCAGGTCTCTGTCCTGTCCCAGCAGCGGAAGAGCACCCGGCTGTTCCGGCCTGCCCGGACAATGGCCCTGGACGAGACCCGCAACATATTGGAAAATGTGGGTCTTTCCGATAAGACGGATACCATAGCGGGTGCTCTAGCACACGGAGACCAGAGGGCACTGGAGATCGCCATTGCCCTGGGCAACAACCCGCAACTCCTGGTGCTTGATGAGCCCACTGCGGGCATGTCCGCCGAAGAAACCGGGACAACCATGGCCCTGATCCGGCGATTAGCCGACGAGCAGGGGTTGACCATCCTCTTCTGCGAACACGATATGGAGGTGGTCTTCAATGTGGCCCAGAGCATCATGGTCATGCATCAGGGAATAACCATCCTTCAGGCAGGGCCAGAGGCGGTTCACAATTCCCGTCAGGTTCAGGAATGCTACCTGGGAGGGGCCTGATCATGCTCCAAGTGGAAAATATTCATACCTACTACGGTCTGAGTCACATCCTGTTCGGGGTGTCGCTCCAGGTGACCGGCGGAGAGATCGTCTGTCTCTTGGGGAGGAACGGCGCTGGAAAAAGCACCACCATGCGAAGCATCATGGGCCTCACCCCGCCGAAGCAGGGAACCATCCGCTTCAAGGGGGCATCCATAAAGGGACGAAAGCCCTATCAACTGGCCCGCCAGGGCATGGGATATGTGCCGGACAACCGCAGGGTCTTTGCCGATTTGACGGTGGGAGACAACCTCGAGATATCCGAGCGCAAGGTGAACACCCCCCTTCCCTGGACCAAGGAAGGGATCTATGATTTTTTTCCTGCCTTGGGCCGCATCGACTCCCGAAGGGCCGGGTTTCTGAGCGGCGGGGAGCAGCAGATGCTGACCATTGCCCGGGCCCTCATGACCAACCCTGACTTTCTCCTCCTGGATGAGCCGACAGAAGGCCTCGCCCCCCTCATCGTGGACGACCTGGAAAAACGGATCGGCAGACTGCGGGAGAGAGGGCTGACCGTCCTGTTGGCCGAGCAGAATCAGAAGGTCGCCCTGCGCCTCAGCGACCGGGGATACGTGATTGACAACGGGGTGATCCGATATCATGGGACCATCGACGACCTGAGAGAGAACGAAGAGGTGAAGAAGAAATACCTGCTGGTCTGAGGGCAGCCGTTGACAGGTTCAGAGGTCGAGAGGTTCGGGGATTCGGATGGTTAAAGGCTTTATTATCAAGAAAGGGCAGAAGGTTTTTTTTGACCTTCCTGCCGAATGGAATCTCCTGACATTTGCCGCGTTGGAAGATTCGCCTCAAGCCACAGATGTCCGTGCCCTGGCGCTGACGGCGCTGAGACATCCAGTAGGGTCCCCGCGGTTGCGGGAGCGGCTTTCTCCATCGGATACCGTTGCCATCCTGATCGAGGATCTGACCCGGGCCTCGCCCAAGGGAATTATCCTCAGAGCGGTCCTTGAAGAGCTGGAAAAGGCCCGCATTCCCGACGCCCATATCGTCATTGTCATTGCCCTGGGCACCCATCGTGGATTGACGTCCGATGAATTAACGGATGCGTTCGGTTCAGATCTCCTGGCGCGGTACTCATTTGTCAATCACGACTGTCACGCCGTGGACCTGGTCCCGGTGGGCCGCCTCCCGACAGGGAGGGTCGTCAAAATTAATCAGGCCGTCCACAAAGCACGGTTCAAAATCGGAATAGGCTCCATCTTCCCACATCCCATGAATGGATTCGGCGGGGGCGGGAAGATCCTCTTTCCCGGCGTGGCCGACTTCGATTCCATACGGGAGCATCACTTCCAGTACACCTTTCAGGATGGCACCGGGCTCGGACAAATCGAAGGGAATCGCTTTTATGAGCAGGTCTCCGGCATTGCACGAGCGGCCGGTCTGGATTTCATTGTCAACACCATCCTGGATCAGAAGGACCAGGCCAACGATCTGGTGTGCGGCGACCCCGTGCATGCCCACCTTGCCGGCATTGAAAAAAGCAGAGGGATCATCTCTCGAGAATTCCATGGGAAGGCCGATCTGACCCTGATCACATCCTTTCCCTATTCAGAAGGCCCGCAGATCGTCAAGCCCCTGGCTCCAGCCGCCATGGTGACCCGTGAAGGGGGCGTCATCATCCTGTGCGCTGACCTTGCGGGCGATCTCCCCGGTCCCTTTGTGGAGAGCTTTGAACGGTTTCACCGGGAACATGGCCATGACCTTTTAGGGGGCGTCGTGGACCATTTCCGCGGGAACCACCTGATTATGGAAGGGGGCGCCATCGACTTCAACATGGCATTGGCCATGACATTGGCCGTCCAGCACCGATTCCGGACGATTTTGGTCTCTGAAGACATTTCCAGGGAACAGGGAGAGAAGATGGGATTTGCCTACGCCGGGGATCTGAAAGAGGCCTTTGCGCTGGCGAAAGCTATGTGTCCCGGCCGCGACGTCCATATCATCCCCTCGGGCGGGGTCATTCTCCCCGTACTCAGGCATCGCTGAAAAGGATGCCTTCACAGCGCCCGAGAGGCTATGAGAGCTGAGACAGGGGCCTGCACATGGGAGTTGAGATGACCAGACAAAGCCGTATGAGCCATGAAATGAGGATGACGGTTCCCTTTCACGATGTAGATCCCATGCAGATCGTCTGGCACGGTCATTACCTCAAGTACTTTGACATCGCGAGGTTTGGCTTATTCAACAAGGCCGGCATTGATCTTTGGGAATTCTATGAAAAGACAGGCTACCTCTTTCCGATTACCAAAACGACTACAAAGCACATTTTGCCATTGCGATATCGGGATGAATTCCTGTGCACGGCAACCATCATTGAGGCGAAGATCAAGATTGTGATCGATTTTGAGATAAGGCTTGCTGGTAGGGATGACATTTTTACCAAAGGAAGAGGAGATCAGGTCGCGGTGAAATACCCTGAAATGGAGATGATGTTAGCGATTCCAGAGGAGATCCGCAGGGCCCTGGAGGTTTGAAGTGGAAGCATCCATGATTCAGCAGGCTCTTACTCTGGGTTTTGAACGGATAGCCGCCTGGTCCAGGCTTTTGGATGAGATTAACGTCTTCCCTGTAGCCGATGGAGATACAGGACGAAACCTGTTGGTGAGCCTGTCCCCATTACGCCAACTGGATAATGGCCGGGAAGAGACCGTCCACAGGCTGTTGATGTCGGCCCGTGGCAATTCCGGGAACATCGCCGCCCGGTTTTTTTCAAGGTTTATCCATGCGGATTCGATGGATGCCATCCCCGAGGCAGCCAGGTTGGGGAGGGACGCGGCCTGGCAGGCCGTCCATGACCCGGTGCCGGGGACCATGCTCACAATCTTTGACGAGATGGTGAAGGTCCTGGGAAAGGACAGCGTCAGGCTGGATGAGCGGTCTGTAACAGGGCTGGTTTCCCATCTGGAAAAGGCCGTACGATCAACGCCTGAACTGCTTCCGAGACTCAGGAGCGCCGGGGTGGTGGACTCCGGCGCCCTTGGAATGTATATTTTTTTTGAAGGATTTTTTGTCAGCCTTACCGGCAAGGCCGCTCAGTTCCAGCCTGTAACGACAACATTCAAAGATATGCTGACGGTTTCGGCCTCTTTCAATGAGGAGCTGGAAGAGGGCTATTGTGTTGATACGGTCGTTCAACTGGCTGGTGGATCTCAAGGGGGAATCAGCGGTTTATTCAGCCGCCTGGAGAGCGTGTTGGTCATCCCCCACGATGACTTCTTGAAGGTCCATTTCCATACCACCGACAGAGAAACGGTGAGGAAGGAGATAGAGGCCATCGGCGATATCGTGGCGTGGTCGGATGATAACCTGGGGACGCAGGTCGCCCGTTTCAAGAACCCGAAGACCTCAAGATGCATCCATATCATGACCGATGCGGCCGGTTCTGTGACGCGTGAAGACTCAGACGCCTATGACCTGACACTCCTTGACAGCTATATTACTGCCGGAGACAGGTCCCTGCCCGAGACCCTCTTCTCACCATCCGAACTCTATCAATGGATGAGACAAGGCGTAAAGGTTTCAACATCCCAGGCATCCATTTTCGAACGCCACCAGCATTATCAGAGCGTTCTGAATCAACATGACAGGGTACTATACCTGTGCGTGGGCTCTTTCTACACCGGAAATTATGATATTATCATGGGGTGGAAACAGACAAATGACCCTGATGACCGGTTGACAGTTATCGATACGACGGCGGCCTCAGGCCGGCTGGGGACGATTGCCATTCTGACGGCCAGGTTTTCAACCCGCACAGACCATCCCCATGCGGTTATCGAGTTTGCAAAGAGAGCTGTTTCTGCATGTGAAGAATATGTCTTTCTCGACAGGCTTCAGTACCTGGCGGCCGGGGGAAGATTGTCTAAAACAAGCGCGTTTTTTGGCGATATGCTCCACATGAAGCCGATTATCAGCCCCACGGCCGAGGGAGCAAAAAAAGTCGGGGTCGTTAGAGACCCAAACGATCAGTTGCGATTTGCAATTCGGAAGCTTGACGCCGCCATCAAGAAGAACTCGAAGGCATTTATGATGCTCCAATACTCCGACAACCGATCGTGGGTGGAGGAGACGGTTATGAAAGAGATCAAAACGCACTACCCTCTTGCTGAAGTGATGCTGCAGCCCCTGTCCTTGACCTCCGGCGCACACATGGGACCGGGGACGTGGGCATTGGCATTCCTGCCATGGGATGACATGCGCATCGATCAGGGGTGAAAAGACCGCCAGTGCAAAGATGGTTTTACAAGGTCATCACCTCACTGTCGAAAAGGTCCGGACCATGGGTCGTCGAATTCCTGGTCTGGTGGGTTTCTACCGGATTTTTCCTCTTTTCTCCTAAAGGAGTTCGGGTCAGCATACGGTTCTACAGAGAACTCTTTCCAGGGAGAGGCAGATGGTTTCCGTTATGGTGCGCATGGCGACAGTACCACACCTTTTCGCATATTTTTCTGGACAGGCTGTGGCTCAAGGGATCAGCGGCCCTGGCATATACCTCCGACGGGTGGGAAGGACTTGAAGAGTGTCAGGAAAAGGGGAAGGGGGGCATCATCCTTATGTCCCATATGGGAAACTGGGAGGTCGCAGCCCATCTCTTAAAGAAAAAAGGCCCAAAAATGAAGCTGCTCCTCTATATGGGCGTGAAACAGAAAGAGCAGATTGAGCAGATTCAAAAACAGAGTTTGTCACAGGACGGCATAAAAGTTGTTGGCATAGACCGGGATGGAGGCTCGCCCTTTGCCATTATCGAAGGGTTGAAGACGTTGAAGGAGGGCGGGTTTGTTTCAATGACAGGGGATGTATTGTGGAATAGGGAGCAGCGGGTGGTTCCTGTCCGATTTCTGAGGCACACCGTCAAGTTGCCGGTGACGCCCCATATCCTCGCCCTCCTTTCCGGCGCTCCTCTGTTTATATTCTTCGCTTTTCGGGTCGGCAGACGGAATTACCATTTCAAGATCATCGGACCCAGATATGTCAGGGCATCGTCCCGTTCCCAAAAAGCCGAGGCAATCCTGACGTCTGCCCAGGAATACGCACAGCTTCTCGAAGAAGCCCTTTATCAAAGTCCCCTGGAATGGTATCACTTTGAGCCTTTCCTGGGTCCCCGAACTCCCGATCAGCCCTGCTGAATGTGTAACACGTCAGGCGGGTTATTGGATGGCTGGATGAAGGGGTGTCAGCGCTGTTCCTTGCGCCTGAGGCCGTGACTTGAAATAAGGAGATAGCAAAATGAGGTCTGTCATATGACACGAGGTGAGATACAATCCAGGATCCTGGAGATCTTTAAAGAGGAGTTTGAGATAGAAAATCCCGGATTGGATGACGACTTAAGGGACAAACACGAATTTGACAGTATTGATGCGCTTGATCTCTTAAGCAGAATCGAGGACCTTCTGGGTTCAAGTCTTACGCAAGATGAAAAAAAACAGGCCATGAATATCCGAACGATTCATCATATTATAGACTATGTCGAGCTGATGGCCGCGAAGAGGTCCTGAGGTTTGCACGAGACGCACTATTCTGTCTGGAAAAGAGGGTGACCCATGGAGCGAAGGGTGGTTATTACGGGGGCGGCTGCAATAACGCCGATCGGCCATCGAAAAGATGAGATTCTTGACAGCCTTGTGAATGGGAAATCGGGAGTAGCCCCCCTGCGCGAGGATGACCTCCTGTCAGGCTATATCCATTCGAAGGTTTTCGGAACAGTGGGTTATCCGATTGCCTATGATTTTGACCGAAAATATCGCAAGACCATGGGACCTGTTTCATTCTATGCCTGCCAGGTGGCAAAGGAGGCAATTGAAGCAGCCGGGCTTGAGAGAGGGTTTCTCTCTTCCGGCCGGGTGGGGGTTGCGTTTGGATCCACCCACGGGAGCCCGACAGTCCAGAGGGACATCTATAAGAATTTCTTCAGCAGATCCCAATCAAGATTCTCATCCATAGGCGCGGTCGATTATCTCAAATCAATGGTTCATACCACCGCCGTGAACATCACCAAGATGTTTGGAATAACCGGTAGGGTGATCGCCTCCTCCACCGCCTGTGCAACCAGCAGCCAGGCCATCGGCTTTGGCTACGAGACGATCAAATTCGGAATGCAGGATGCCATGGTTTGCGGGGGCGCAGACGAGTATGACACGACCACGGTTGCCGTTTTTGATAACCTCCTTGCGTGTTCCACCGATTTCAATGCAACCCCGCACCTCACGCCCCGTCCCTTTGATCTGAGAAGGGATGGTCTTGTGGTAGGTGAAGGAGGAGGGGCCGTCATATTAGAGGAATACGACATGGCCAAAAGACGGGGCGCTCACATCCTTGGAGAGGTGATTGGGTTTGGGTGCAACAATAACGGGGGAGACCTGATCCTGCCCAGTCCAAAGGGCGTAGCGGAGGTCATCAGGCTTGGGCTCGAAAATGCAGCGATCAGCCCTGACCAGGTGGATTTTGTCAGCGCTCACGCCACTGCCACAAAGATGGGCGACATCATCGAGGCAAAGGCTATTCACAGCATCTATGGCGATGTTCCGTATGTCACGGGGCTGAAAGGGTACATGGGCCATACCATGGCCTCTTGCGGCGTCATCGAGGCAGTCATCACCCTCTATATGATGGAAAAGGGCATCGTCGCGCCCACATTGAATCTGGAGGAGATAGACGAAAGATGCGCCATGATCCGCCACGCCACGAAACTCCATGAATTCCCCATCAAGATCGCCTCTGTTGAGAATTTTGCCTTTGGCGGCGTGAACACCAGCATCATCATCAAAAAATTCGAGTAGGACTGGATGAGGGCCTGTTTCAGCCATATGAAGCCCGTGGCGGACGTGATCATCACCTTGATGATCTGGACATATTACTTCTTGAGCTATCTCCTGTTGTTCTGGGTGTGGTACGCCGCGGCGTTCCTGTTCTCAAGCAACCGCGAGACCGCTTTTCAGCGCATCAATCATTGCTATTACAGGGCCTTCTTCTCCTTTGTGCGGGCCATCGTGCCCGGGCTCGCGTTCAACATAGACAAAGATGTCCTTTCCATCCGCTCCTCGGTCATTGTGTGCAATCACCTCTCCTATCTCGACCCGATCCTTCTGATCTCTCTGTTTGAAAGGCACAAGACCATTGTGAAGAACGTCTTTTTCAAGGTGCCCATATTCGGTTGGATACTGAGAACGGCCGGTTATCTCCCTGCCATCGCCTCCGAAGGCCTGGTCTCCCTGATGATGGAACGAATGAACGGCCTTCGGGGCTACCTTGCCTCAGACGGGAATCTTTTTGTTTTTCCCGAGGGGACCCGAAGTCGTGACGGCAGTCTCGGCCGGTTCAACGAAGGGGCATTCAAGATCGCCAAACGATGCGATGCCCCCATTCAGGTCCTGTCAATCAAAAACACAGACAGACTTTTCCCCCCTGACTCGTTCCTTTTTAATACCTGCATAGACAACACGATTGAGGTCAAGCTGATAGGGACTATTGGACCCGACTATCAAGGGAAGGACGTCTCCATTTCAGAAGTGAAGGAGAAGGCACGGTCTCTGTTGAATAACAGCCTGACCAGCTAAAGCGGCATAGCCGCAACAAAAAACGTCTCACACAAAGACACAGAGACACAAATAATTTCTTGCTTTTACAACAGGTTAACCAATAAGCCGCACACTTCTCCGCAAGCTGCAAACATAGAACCTCAATTCCAGCATTCCTCAATCTCTCAATTCCCCAATTCTTACCTCGCTTCTCTCCCAAAGGCGCGTGAGGAAAGCTCTCTTTTCCTTGGCTTGTATGTCTGGTCGGCCGCTTCTTTTATGGCGACCTCCCGGAGGAGCTTAAACATCTTGAATTCCTGGGACTCATCCCTGTAAAACGCATCCCAGCCATAATAGAACAGCTCCTGCAACTTCTCGGGGGTCATGTGCTTGGGCTGAAATACGACCCGGTCCGCGGTGTACCCATCCCAGTCGGTGGATAAAATCCGGTTCTGGCGGCTGAGGTCCTCAAAGACCCGCGTATGGGGAAAGGGTGTCAGCACGGTAAATTCCGCCATATCCAAGTCGATCTCCATCAGGAAATCAATCAGCCGCTTGATATAGTCCTCCGTATGGGTGTCCAACCCGAAAAGGATGCTTCCTTCCACGGCAATCCCATGATCTTTGTATCGCCTGATTCTCTCCCGGATATAGTCGGATGTATCAAAAATGGTCTGGTACACATACCAGGCGCCTGCCTGGGCGGCCAGGTCCAGGACCTTCGGATCATCCTCGATGGGATGGCTGCACCACTTTTTCTTAAGCGGTATCATTTCCCGAAACAGCTCCATCTCCCACTCCGTGTTCTGAGCCAGGGAATTGTCCACGATGAACAATCGATTGTTGTCGATGGAGGCCATTTCTTCGATGGCCTTGCCTATGGGCCGTGGCCTGAACTCTCTTCCGCCGAGATACCTTACCGCGCAGGGATAACAATTGAAACGACAGCCTCTCGAGGCGTGCACCAGATCCACCATCTGTACGCCCCGATAATTGTAGAGATCTCTTTTCAGGATATCCCGCCGGGCCGTACCAATCATCTCCGTAGGCGGTCTGTCAGACATGTAATCATACACCTTCTCCAATCTGCTGTTGGAAAAATCTGAAAACACCCTCTCCATTTTTCCCTCTGCTTCGCCTAAGAAAACGGCATCGGCATGATTCAGGGTCTCCTCAGCATGGAGCATGGTGGAAATGCCGCCGAAAATAACCTTCGTGCCCCTCTTCCTGTATATGTCTGCGATTTCCCATCCCCGCTTGACCTGGGCGGTCAGCATCATGGAAATCCCCACGAGATCGACCGGGTCGTCGAAATCGACGGTTTCGAGGTTTTCATCGACAAAATCCACTTCCACAGGGTCAGGCAGAGAGGCCGCAAACACAACCGGACCATGGGGCGGCAGGTGAAACTCTGTCTGCCGGTTTAGTTTCGGCCACTTGGGATAGATCAATTTGAACTTCATATGGTCCTGCCCCTTTCCATCATACGGTTCATTTGCCTAACTCCCGCGCCTCGATCAGATTCAAGGTCAAGGCATATTCAGAGGACCCAAAGGCGGTAAGTTCCAGTCTGACCGGTATGGGGTTTTGACTTCCGGCAGTTCCCCGGCGGTCGGAACCTGTTTTTAGAGAACGGACCAGCCTGGAATCCTGATCGTACTGGCGGATCTCCCAGACATGATCTCCATGGATGACGATATCGACCATCATGCCCCTGTCTGTTCGGTATCGGCAGATCGATGCCCCATCCTCAGATATCCCCGACGCGATGAGCGGCCCACCCGGCGGGAAAAACATCAGACGGACATCATCCATGAGGCCCCTGGCAAAGTCCATTGAATCAAATGGGGGGAGCGCTCGATGGATGACCATCTGTCCATCATATCGGGCATCAAAAAGGACAATCCCTTCAATGGTCATCATCACACACTCTATCATGCCGGTCTTGGGGGAGAGGACCGTTACACCAATGATAACCGCCTTTTGTCCTCCCGGCATCGCAGCCTGAATCGAATGAACAAACTGCCACTCCCTTTCAGGGAAGGGAGTCGTGCAGCCTCTGTCGGCATCAAGGCCCAGCGGGCGTTGAATAGGGACAAGTTCAGGAGATCCGGCGCAAGAAATCATCTGAGACAGGATAACCAGCAGTAGGTAGAATTTTCTCATGAAACTTCCCGGAAAAGGGCCTCTTCCAACTCTTTGTTTATTTTGGCGTTCAGGAATTCAAGCCTGGTATAAGAGTCAGGGCCCTCGTAGATTTCGACCGATTTGATGATTCCAGGCGTATCGGAAAGCATCAGATCGATATGTTCGATCATCTTGGAGAGGCCCTTCTCCTTGGGAGTCAACACAATCCTGCGTCCGTCCTTCAGGGCGGCGTCAAAGGCCGAGTCATCGGAAAAACGGCCCCCAAGCCACAGCGCGATCTCCTGCAGTATGATCTGCATCCCTTTATGATCCATTCGCGACGCTTCGACAAGGCCCTTGGTGGTCTCCGTGTAACGCCTTATTCCGCCTTTGTGCATCAGGAGGATGCTCCTGACGGGAGATGTGTATTCCCACCTGAGGGAATCCGGCGCCTGGTAGTAAAAGACCCCCTTGGAGATAAATGGTCTGGAGAGAATACTCAGGTGTTTCTCCTGCACAAAATCAGCCTTGATCGTCCGAATCGTTCCGGTCGCCCCCCGGATCTCCTCCCAGGTGTCCGCCCATCCAATACATATGGCACCTGAAATAAACAACAGGATGACTAAAGCCATCCTCCGCGTCCTGTTCACAGTGATTCCGTCCTCTCTCACTTAAACCATCCCTCCGTTTACGGAAATGACCTGACCGGTGATATACGAGGCGTCTTCCGAGCAGAGGAACCGCACCACCTTGGCCACTTCCTCGGGCCGGCCCACACGCGCCATCGGAATCATATCTTTGATGATATTTCTGGGCACATCCTGTATCATATCTGTCTGGATCAATCCCGGTGCAACGACATTGACGCGAACCCCCAGCCGAGCGACCTCGGATGCAACGCTTCGGCTGGCCCCGATGAGACCGGCCTTGGCAGCAGAATAGTTGGCCTGGCCTCTGTGCCCGATCAAGGCAGAGACAGATGCGATCGAGACGATACAGCCCCGCTTATTCGCGATCATTTTCTCGATGATCGGCCTGGTCATATTGTAAAACCCCTTAAGGCTGGTATCGATGACCGAGTCCCACTCGCCTTCGGACATGAAAACAAACAATCCGTCGGACGTGATGCCCGCATTATTCACCAGGACCTCGATCCTGTCAAATCTGGAAATCACCTCATCCAGCGCCCTTTTAGTCTCCACAGGATCGGAGACGTCAAATTTTATAATCTCCCCATCTGAGCCCGCATCTTGCATCATTCCAAGGGTCTCGACCGCTCCCTTTTCATCTGACCGGTAGTTTATCAGGACGAAATACCCGTCATTGGCCAGTTCAAGACATATTGCCCGCCCGATACCCCTGCTCCCCCCGGTAACGATCGCCACTCTTTCGTCGGATTTCCTACCCATGTCCATCTATCCCCTACGCACCCCTTTTGAGTCCTGGTATTCCCCCCTATGACGGCACTTCATCTGAATCGGGATGGACAATCTGCAGTCTGACCTCTGCGACAATCTTTGGGCCTATCTCTGCTATCCCAACAACTTCATAGTAGTTTTCAAAACAGAAATCCTTTCTGGCGCTGACCCGTATCCGGCTGTTGATGGGGATTCTGTCCAGATAAAAGCGGGCCTCTTTGACGCCGACCAGCCACCCCAACCGGCCCTCGATATCTTTCCCCTTTAGGATCGATTCTTCCCAACCCATGGATACCCCGGCAGTTTGGGCGGCGAGTTCAATCAGGACAAGGGGACTGACGGAATCACCTTCAAAGAGAGGCCAGTCCCGTTTCACGATGGATTCGGTGACGGCGGTTTCTTTATCCACCCGGACGATGTCATCGATGAGTTTCATTCGGCCCCGATGGGGTATAAGCTCCTCAATGTTGACGTCCGTCGTTGTCCTTTCATTCCGCATCATATCCGCTCCCGCCCCATTTCAGGGCAACGTGATTCATCGTTACAAGTTGATCCCATCCCATACGAACGTCGCATCTAACTGGCGACCAGTCAGGTCGAGGCAGAAAGGGCGGGAGCCTGAATCAGATTGTTGTGGGAGCGGCTTTTAGTCGCGATATCCCCATGCGTCGCGGCTTTGAAGCCGCTCTCACAGGTATCGCACCGGCGACTCAACGCGTTTACATAATCCGCCCCAGTTCCATACCAGGCGGCCTACTGATGTCAAGCAACACCTTTAACTTTTAGGCACTTTAGGCATTTTAGCTCACTTTAGGCATTTTTCGTTAGAAAATTGGATTGACCTTAAACTGAAAAAAGTGATAGTTTTGTCTCTCTTTTACGTCACTTCAGCCGTTCTGTAAAGAGACAATATACGGAGCCGTTCACATTCGGTCACAGGATGATTCAAAGATGGAAAAAGATCTGAACATATTGATACATGAGCTTAAAATTAAAATCGTGGATACCCTTCATTTCGAAGATATCACGCCTGACGACATTGTCGAGGATCATCAACTGGTAGGCGGCGACCTGGGAATCGATTCCATCGACGTCCTGGAACTGGTGATGATGATTGATAAAGATTACGGCATCAAGATTGACAACAAAGAACTGGGTGAAAAGGTGTTCGCGAATTTGACATCGTTAGCCCGTTTTATTCATGAAAATTTAAAAAGTGTGGGCAATTGACGGGAGTACAGGTTTACATCACAGGAATGGGCCTGGTCACCTCGGCGGGATGCGGCGTATTCAGGACACGAGAGGTCATCAGAAGAGGCGAAAAGAGAATAAGGCCCTTGAGCCTCTTTTCCGTCTCTCAGGATAACCCGCTTCCCGTCGGAGAGGTCGGCGAGTTCATTGAAACAGGCGGCATACCTCGAACCCATTGCCTTGCCCTGACGGCTGCAAGGGAGGCTATGGCAGGCTGTATGGATGTCCCCGACGCCGTGATCATGGGAGTCACCACAGGGGGGATGCTGACCACAGAACAATGTCTCAAGAAAGGGGACGCAAATCCTGAGTCCTTCAAATACCATTCCCCAAATTCTGTAACGGAATTCATGGCCCATGAATGGGGATGTCATGGCCCCGTCATTACCCTGTCAACCGCCTGTTCATCGGGCGCAGTGGCCATAAAAGTGGCCCTTGAAATGCTGAGAACCGGCAAGGCCAGGCGGGTTCTGGCCGGAGGCGCCGATTCTCTCAGCCGCCTGACCTACCATGGATTCCGCGCACTCCAATTGATCGACCCCCAAGGGGCCCGACCTTTCGATCAAAATAGACAGGGAATGTCGGTTGCGGAAGGGGCGGCCGTCCTGGTTCTCACCGCCTCTGAAGAGGTCCCTGACCATGCCATCGCAGAGATTTTGGGGGCGGGACTGTCTTGTGACGCCTATCACCCCTCGGCGCCGCATCCTGATGGGACGGGCGCCCTTCAGGCCATGCAGGCGGCAGTACGCGATGCGCATGTCTCCCTCGAAGAAATTGACTACATCAACCTGCACGGGACAGGCACTGTTGATAATGACCTCTCCGAAGCAAGGGCGTTGAATACCCTCTTCCTCGACAAGAAACCCCTCATGTCTTCCGTAAAAGGGGCCTTTGGACACTCGCTTGGCGCCTCAGGCGCCATCGAGGTTGTTGTGTCTGCGCTGGCCGTCTCTGAAGGCCTGGTCCCGGCTAACGTTGGCTGTGATGTCCCTGACCCCGAACTGAAGCTGGAACCCCTGATGACGCCCCTGGAGACAGCGAATATTCAAACCGTCCTCTCAAACTCCTTTGGATTCGGGGGAAATAACGCCTCGGTTGTCATTGGATCCCCCGGCAGGGTGCAACCGCATCGTTCCTCAGGTCTGAAGAGGCCTTCTCCGCTTGTCGTGTTGGGGAGTGCATGCCTGACCGGGGCCGGGAACGCCGAAATGTCTCTGAGGACAGTATCGGAGGGAAGAAGCTGCAGAGGCATGGTCCCTGATACGGTTCTGATCGGGGGCCTTCCCCCCAGGCTAATCCGGCGGCTCGGGCGCCTTCCCCGGCTTGTTTTGTCACTGGCATCAGCGGCCCACGACGAATCGCGACTGAAGGATTCCCCGGGTTCGATCTTTGTCGGCACCGGCTGGGGAGCGCTTTCAGAAACCTACGATTTTTTGACTAAATTATTTGAATCTGGAGAACAATTTTCAAGTCCTATCGACTTTGTCGGATCCGTGCATAATGCACCGGCCGGCCAGGCGGCCATCCGGTTTGGTTCCGTCGGGCCCAATATCACCACCGTGGGCGGCGACTACTCATTTGAACAGGCCCTGATGTTGGCCGGCCTGCTGGGAGATGTCGACGACACACTCCTCGTGATCGGGGGCGATGAGTCACATCGCGTACTCTCGAGCCTGTTTGACAGATCGGCAAGGGACGATGATACGCCAGCGGACGGGGGCGGAGGGCTGTGTCTCAGGCGATCAGAATCCGCCGCAGGCCTGAAAACGGCTGTCATGTTCTATGAAACCTCAAGAAATAACCCTTCTGTCATCTCATCGTTGATGGTCAGTTTGGCGGGTGGGGAGAGGGTTCGGGAGAGGTATGGGGCTGTTTTTGCGGGCATCCCCGCCGGCTGTCGAAAGAGGGGGGAGGAACAGCTTCGGGAGTTCCTGTCGATTTCCCGATTTGAGGGGCCTGTGATTGACTACAGAAGGTTTACCGGTGAATTTGCTTCCGCCTCAGCAGTCGCCTCGGTCCTTGCCATACGATGTGTCGATGGAAGAGAACTGCTCGGTGGACTCTGTGGGGGAAAAACGGTTTATCTGAAAGGCAAAGGCGTCCTCCTGGTCGGTCTTGGGGATTTTGTGACTGCCATCGAGGTGATTCGTTAGGGGGTGTGGTGAAGGTACTTCTTGTTTCAGCGAACAGATTGAAAACGCCCTATCCGATATATCCCCTGGGTCTTGATTATGTGGCGAACGCCATATCGGCAGAGCACCAGGTCAGGCTTGCGGATATGAATGAAATGGAAAACAGCGATCCCCTGGTCGAGGTGATTCATGAGTTTTTGCCGGATATTGTCGGGCTTTCACTCCGAAATATAGACAATTGTGATATCACTGCTCCAAAAGACTATATAGCCGAATACAGGGAGCTGGCACGAACCGTCAGAAGGCATTCTGATGCCCTTCTGGTCCTGGGGGGGAGCGGATTCACCTTGTTCCCCCGCGACATCATGGAAGCCCTTGAGGCCGATTATGGAATCGTCGGAGAGGGAGAAAGGCTATCCCTCCTTCTGAGGGCGATTGAGACGCATCAGGAGACCTCCGGCATTCCGGGAGTGGTCAAATCGGGTTCGAACGGGGTTATACCATCTCCCTGGGATGGCAATTTAGCAAGGGGTCTTCATAAAGAGAGTTCCTATGTCCCCTTCTATCTGAAAAACGGGGGGATGCTCAACCTTCAGACAAAGAGGGGTTGCAATTTCAAGTGCATCTATTGTACATATCCCCATATTGAAGGGAAAAAGCTGAGGCTCATCCCTCCGAAAGAGGTGGCCGATACGGCCTTGTGGATTGAGAAGACTGGCGCCAAATATTTCTTCGTCACCGATTCGGCATTCAACGCGGACTATCGTCACAGTATCGCGGTGGCTCGCGCATTTATGAGATCAGGGGTCTCCATCCCCTGGGGGGCATTTTTCGCTCCTACACGTCCACCGGAAGACTATTATCGGATACTGGCCGATGCAGGTCTTACACATGTTGAATTCGGCACAGAATCATTGTCGGATGACGTGCTCGCGTCATACCGGAAACCCTTTAGAGCAGAGCATGTCCTCTGTTCACACGAAGCTGCAAGAGATGCGGGGTTACACGTGGCGCACTATTTCCTCTTGGGCGGGCCAGGCGAAGATGTTCATTCTGTCGACAGGACCCTTTCAAACGCCGACGGGCTTGAAGGCGCAGTCTTCTTTTTCTTTTGCGGGATGCGCATCTATCCGAATACGGCCCTGTATGACATGGCCGTGGCATCGGCTTACATATCAGCATCACGGAATTTGATGGCGCCGGTCTTCTATGAGTCCCCAGAAATCACCAGTGAGGACATCGTTCAGCGGGTCCGGGACCATGCCGCTGGAAGGACAAACTGGGTAGTGGGATCGGGAGAAGCCCTGACTGCCCGAATTATCCCCAGAATGTATGCCAGGGGACATTATGGACCGCTTTGGGAGCGCCTGATTCGATGATCCGTGCAGGGGAGGCCGAGGCCTTGAAGCCGATGATGGGAACATGGCATTCGTTAATCCGGATCAGTCGTCCGGATCCGGTCCAAGTCGTGGCCGAATGGGTAGTAAATGCGGATTCTCCATGGTTCTCGGGCCACTTTCCGGGAAACCCGATCCTTCCCGGCATCGCCCAGCTCGGGATGGTTTTGGATGCCATTCAGGAGTTCGGTCATGGGGAGTGCAGAGTCTCCGAAATTAAAAAGCTGAGGTTCAAGCAGATGATAAGGCCGAATGATGCCATCACAATCATGGCCACATGTCGCGGGCAGAGCCCCACATCCTATTCATTTCGTGTTATGGTAAAGGGTCAGGTGGCCTGTACCGGCCTTCTGATCGCTGAGGAGTCATCGGTTTTGTTTAGAGGGGCAGGTTCATGGCAGGATCACACGACCAATGGAGGCAAGGAATGACCCATCCAAATGATATTTCCAAGATAATAGTTCGCATCGCAGAAATCATGATCGATGAACTCAAACTGGAAGACGTAACGCCCGAGACATTCGATCCCGAAATTGACCTGATTGATGAGGTAGGGATTGACAGCATGGATCTTGCGACGATTGCCCTGGTCCTTCGGGATGAATATGGAATCGTCATCGACGAAGACGATTATCCAAAATTGAACAATATCCGTCTGATAGCGGAATACATCCAGAAAAGGGTGGATGAGGGAAAGCAGGGATGAACCATCCCTGACTTGTATGTGACAAGGAGCCCCGAATGCAGGTACAGACACATCGCGTTGAAGGCACACAGGAAAAGACATGGAAATTCTCCGATATAATTGGTGATCCTGTTGTTGAGGCGAGGTGGGAGAAGGTTCGAAGATATTTCTTCCTCAGGGAATCCACGTATGACATGACCAACCGCTGCAATATACGGTGTGATGGTTGCTACTATTACGAGGGGGCTAAGCAGTTTGCCCACGAGAATGGAAATCCGGCGAACTGGAGACACCTCATGAAGGATGAAAAGGCGAGAGGCATCACCTATGTGGTTCTTGCCGGAGCTGAACCCTCTTTGGCGCCCGAACTTTGTCAGGTCTGTTTCGAAGAGATGCCCCTTGGCGCCATTGCATCCAACGGGTTGAGGCCTATCCCAGGATCCATTAACTACAGAATTCACATATCTGTCTGGGGCGACGATGAAACAAGCCTTCGAGTTAGAAAGGCCAAAGACATGTTGGTCAGACAGATAGCTAACTATCAGGGTGATCCCAGGGCAGTATTTGTATACACCTTCACCAGGGATAATATTGATCAGATACATGGGGTGATAGAGGTCCTTGCCAGGCACCGATGCAAGGTTACGCTGAATGTTTTTTCATCGCCCGTCGGATATAACGGCCCTCTCCGTCATACGCTTCAATCCCTTAGCCGCACACGAAAAACGATGATGGCCCTTATTTCGCAATATCCGGAAAACCTCCTTTTTTCCCCTTACAGCGCGGTTGCCCATACCCATATGGTTGGGCTGCATGGCCTTTATTCCTGTTCGTATCCAAGGATGAACACATCCACTGCCATCGGGTTGGGCCGCTCTTTTCGGCAGTACCGTGCAGATCTCACCTGGGATAGAGGCGCTGCCTGTTGTGTGCCGGATACGGACTGCAATGATTGCAGGCATTATGCCGCAGGGAGTGCGGTGGTGACTGCAAGATTATTTCGTCATGCATCTGATCCCGATACATTCAAGTCGTGGCTTGATTACGTTGACACGTACCTTGCCGTATGGGTCATGGGATATGAAAAGGACGTCAATCTATGCGATCATATGGTTGCACCGCCCGGACACGATCTTCCGGAGGACTAAGCTGAAGGTGCGTCCATTGACATGATTCACAAATTTCAGACCCATGTCATTAACAATCTGAGTAATGTTGGTTCCACGGATCTGGCTCTGTAGGTGCGGCTTTGGTCCCGCTTTCAAGCGGGACACCGCCATCCATATCCCAACCCCAGTTGTGCGGATGAATCCGCACCTACCCGCTCTCCCATTGGGGCTTGAGTTAATTGCATTGGGTTTCAGACTCAACTTTCAGGAGTAATACGGACGAACGGCAATGAAAACCATCAGTTCGTTACTTGATGCAGAATGGCACGAGAGATATCAATCCATCTCCAAGTTGAACATCCGCAGTTCAATCTATGACGTGACCAACCGGTGCAACCTCCGTTGCAAGGGGTGTTTCTTTTTCTCTTCCGGCGAAAACAACGTAGTCGAAGAAATGGATGTGGGGAGATGGGTACGGTTTGTTGACAACGAAAAGAAACGGGGCGTAAACCTTGCCATCTTGATCGGGGGTGAACCGACCCTCTGTCTTGACAGGGTGGAGGCATTTTACCGCCGCATGCCGACGTTTTGCGCCACCAATGGGGTCATTAGAGTCCCGAGAGAGAGATTCCCCCATATGATGGTGGGGATCTCGGTGTGGGGTGATGAAGAGGACGAGAGGCTCCTGAGAGGGAAAGATACCTTTTCTATTTCACGGAAAAACTATGAGGGAGACCCTCATGCCTACTACCTCTACACCATAACCCCCAAACAGATTGGAAAAAGCGAACGAATTATTCGAAAGATACGGGATGCAGGGCTGAAGGTTCATATGCAATTGCTTTCAAATGATGAAGCAGTGGATGGCTTTTCCTGGAAGGATGCGGAGTTGAAGGACATCCGCTCTGAAATGGACGACTTGCTTGAGCAATATCCTGGCACGGTTATATCCTCTAAATATTATCATGAAATTATTACGACCGGAAAGATGGGGGACAGGCGTTTTGGCTGGGAGGAATGCCCTTCCGTCAGTGAGCCGATGGACCACAGGGACCGTCCCCAAAGACGGTTGATAGGGTTTATCCGCTGGGCGTCTGATCTGAAGACGATTTACAGATGCTGTACGTCTCAAACACGGGATTGCTCGACCTGCAAGGATGGCGCGGCACATATGAGCTGGGTAATGGTCAATAAGAGGGCCCATATGGATTCCCCGGAACACCTAAAGGGGTGGATAGAGGTCTATGAGATGTTCGCAAGGCTCTATCAGTTCATTCCCTGGTAATCAGAGGAGGCTTCGGGAGGCAGGGACGTAGAATCCATCCTCAAATCGTGAGCCATCTTCCCTTGCATCCCCGATCCGGTGCATATGAATTCAAGAAGAGCGGTCATCATCGGTTACGACGCGGTTTCCCCCTTAGGGGTTGATCTGGAGACCCAATGGGACCGGTGTGTCAAAGGGGAAAGCGGGATCGGCAAATTGACGCGGTTTTCCTTTGGAGAAGGATTCCCCGTCCATATCGCCGGGCAGGTTGATGCGTTCGATGCCTCGCCCTACCCTTTTTTGTCCCCTTCCAGTCTGGCCCACTGGACCTCCCCCATCTTCAAATATGGGATGCTGGTAGTGCACCGCTCTCTTCTAAAGAGCGGGCTTGAAATAGGACCCGAATTGTCCCACCGGGTAGCAGTCACCTTTAGTTCAGCAGTAGGGGGTCAGGATGCCGTCCTTGACGCCGACCGACAAATGGTGGCATTCGGGAAGATGCCCCACCCCTTCACCAATCCCAATTCATGCATCAACATGGTAGGCGGCAAAATATCCATGTTGACCCATGCGACCGGCCCTATTGTCTCCACCGTGACTGCCTGTGCGACCGGTCTTACATCGATGATTGTCGGCGCCATGCTGCTGAAACTGGGGAGGGCGGATGTCGCCATATGCGGCGCGGTGGATTTTGCACTGGTGGAACCTATTGTGGCGGGCTTTGCGACCATGAACGGCGCTTACAGGCCCAAGGCGGGCGCCGCCGCTGAATCTCCCGAGAGGGCGAGCCGTCCGTTTTCAATCGACCGAAGGGGGTTTGTCATCTCAGAAGGGGCAGGGAGTATCATTATTTCCACGCAAGAGTTTGCGGAATCGAACGGCATAGATTACACCATAGCCATCGCCGGGTGGGGAATGACCTCTGACGCCCACCATTTTGTGGCCCCCCATCTGAAGACGGTGGCGAGGTGTATTTCCGAGAGTATTGCGGACGCAGGGATCAAACCCCATGATATCGACGCCGTCAATGCGCACGCTGCATCCACGCGGGTCGGCGATAAGGTGGAGTATCAGGCGTTGAGGGCGGTTTTTGGCCATCACATGCCGCCCGTCTCTGCCAACAAATCCCAGATAGGGCATGCGATGGGGGCATCGAGCGCCATTGAATCGATTTTCGCGTTAAAGGGGATGGATTGCGACACCCTCCTTCCCACGATCAACTATACCCCGGATCCGGAGATGGAACTGGACTGCGTGGCTGAAGGATCGCGCACCCATGAACAGGAATTCCTGTTAAAAAATTCATTCGGCTTTGGCGGGGCTAATGCCTGTATTGTTTTTCAGAAAGCCAGATAAATAGAAAACCATGAAACCTCCCAAAAATAGACGGGTATATGTCGTCGGATATGCCGCAGCAACACCCCTCGGCAAGACCTTTGCCATAACATGGGATCGAGCCGTGAAGGGGGAGGCCGGTTTTCGCAGGGTGACGAGATGCCGCGTAGACGCCTTAAGCCATGTGGTCGGTGAAATTCCTGACTGGGACCCGCTATCCCTCGAATTTGTGACCCGGAAAGAGGCCTATAACTGGAATGCCGGCTTTGTCATTTTGACCATGGAACTCTGTAAAGAGGCCTTGAATCACGCGGGGCTCGAGATGGACAGCGATACAGCCCCGAGGACCGCCTGCCTGATCGGATCTGCACTCAATGGAACGGACGCCTTCCGCATGGCCATGGATCATTATCTGCACCAGGGGCCTCTGAAGGTGAGCCCCTACCTCCTCCCGAATCTCTGTTCCAACCTCCCGTCGGGGAAGGCGGGGATGATGCTGAGGTTCACCGGTCCGGTTTTTTCCCCTCAGGGGGCCTGTGCCTCAGGCAACCATGCCATCGGGATCGGCTCCCGAATGATACGGGACGGAGACTGTGACTTTGTCTTGGCCGGCGGGGTCGAAACCTGCATCCTTCCCGAGATTATCCATGGGTTTGAGAACATGAACGCCACACTGAAGGTTGTTCCCGAAGACCGCGCCTATGGCGACCCATCCCAGGCCTCCCGGCCCTTCAGCATAGACAGGAAGGGGTTTATCCTTTCCGAGGGCGGCGGCGTGCTCGTTCTCGCCGCCCAGGAGATGATGGGTGCCTACGGGCTGACACCAAAGGCCGAGGTCATGGGCATCGGCTGGAATTCTGATGCATACCATTTTATCAGGCCTAATAAGAAGGCGATCACCCTCTCCATACGCGAAGCGATCGATGATGCCGGATTGGAGCCTGGGGATATCCAGTATGTCAATGCCCATGGAACATCGACTTTTAGGGGCGACAGCATTGAAATTGAATGCTTGAGGAATGTGTTCGAAAAGCACCTGAAGAGGATCCCGGTATCGTCCAATAAGTCTCAGATAGGGCATACCCTTGGGGCTGCCGCCGCCATAGAGGCTGCCTTGAGCATAGAGGCGATGCGTAACGGCCTGATACTTCCGACCATCAATCACATCCCCGACCCCGAATTCGACGATGTGGACGTAGTTCCCAATGAGGTAAGAAGGCAGGATTACCAGCTCTTTCTTTCCAATGCCTTTGGGTTTGGCGGAACCAACTGCTGCATCGTCTTTAAGGGTGTATGATATGAGGCCGAAACCGTTTCTTCCCGAAGTATTCAACAACGATGACCGATTTGTAAAGGATCGGACCGGAGGGCTGGTCTGGCACAGGTGCAATAACCGAACCCTGTATGGGGACACCGATCGCTCCCAGAGCGTGTATCATGCCAACTATTTGCGCTTCTTTGAGATCGGAAGGGCTTCATTGATGCGGGATTCGGGCTGTAGCTACCGTGAAATTGAGGAAAGCGGCCTGATCTATCCCATTATCGAGGCGGGAATCCAGTATTACTCGCCTCTTTACTACGATGACGTCATGTGGATTCATACACGCCCCCACAAACTCGAAAGGGTTCGAATTCAATTCAACTATATCATCACCCATGCCGACTCAAATGACATCGTCTGCAAGGGATTTACGAGACATTGCGCCATTAATTCCTCGCGCAAACCAGTGGCGATCGACCCAAAAACCCTGCGAATATGGAAGGCCTTCCCAAAATAATCGAAAAAGTAAAGCTCCCTGTCGAGATAAAAACCGATTCTTATCTTCTGGATCATTGTTTTCAGGGCGATGCGGTCTTTCCTGCGGTCGAGGCAATGCAGCTTTTGGCCGCATCAACAAAAAGCTATCTGCCGCATCTGGACGTGTCCCTCATTACGGATGCCCGATTTGACAAATTCCTGAGTACCGGCCCAACCA
>Ga0172370_10001139_pt1 | contig 41511 bp, 27 predicted proteins | sample LakKiv5m_FD_114538 | JGI IMG/M metagenome (GOLD analysis project Ga0172370, IMG submission 114538) | Freshwater microbial communities from Kabuno Bay, South-Kivu, Congo - kab_022012_11.5m | ecosystem: Environmental > Aquatic > Freshwater > Lake | place: Democratic Republic of the Congo...
GCCGGATCAGCCCCTGCTCCTTCGCCTTCCGCAACAGTCGGTACTTGCCGCTCGGCCCGTCGATGTTCCGCTGCCAGAACTCCCACGTCATGCCGTGCAGGTTGTAAACATCGATGTGATCGGTGCGCAGGAAGGCCAGCGACTCCTCCAGCCGCGCCCACCAGGCGTCGTCCGGCGCCTCGTGCATGTGGTTCTTGGTGGAAAGGATCACCCTGTCGCGCATGCCCTCGAACGCTTCACCGAGCGCGCGCTGGCTGTCGCCGTGGCAGTAAAAGATGGCGCTGTCGAAGTAATTCACCCCCATTTCCACCGCGCGGTGCAGCAGCGGGATGGTCTTCTCCCTGTCCACCTTCCCCTCCGCCGTCATCGGAAAGCGCATGCAGCCGAAACCCAACCGCGAAACCGTAAGCCCGGTCCTGCCGAGCGTGGTATACTTCATCAAGGAACCTCCCAATCGTGCGATTCACGAGCAAAACGGTAAGAGTTTGCACGAGAAGGGGGCTGTATGTCAACCATTTTGTAGCGCGCGCCCGCCGTGGTGCGCCTGCCGGAAGCCTCCTCCCCGCCGCCGCCAACACGAAACCAGCGCCAATACCCGATGACGGTTCGACAAAGCGGATGCCATCCGGGTATTGGAGCCGGTTTCGTGTTGGCTTGAGCGGGAGTAAATTTCCACCCAGCGCGCCACGGCGGGCGCGCGCTACGGACGACAGGCATGCTGTAACATATTCCTGTCCTCAATCGTATAACGGATGGAGGAAGGCGATATGATGAAAAGCATGATTGTATTATTGGCGTGCGTGTTGGCTGGCATGGCGCCGGCGGTAGAGCCGGAGATCATCAACCTGGCGCGCACCTCGCTGGCGGAGGTAACGGGCTCGCCGACCAACGGCGGGCGACCTATTGACAATCCGTATTACGGGGTATTGAACCTGTTCGACGACGGGCAGCACCGCCTGAATAATATCTCGTATACCTACTGGGTTGGCGACCAGGCGGATAGCTGGGTGGAGCTGCGCTTTCAGGCGCCGGTGACGGTGACAGCCATCGGACTCGAGGCGCCGGAAGAAGCTAAAAAGGTACTTGACGGTATTAGCCAGCGAGATTATCTCCTGGGAGATAAACGTCTTCCTTTCCCAATCCAATTCACTGGGACCTTCTCCCTTACTGCCTATAATCAGGAAGATACGGTTGTCGCTGAAAAAACAGTTTCTTTTTTCGAAGTGTTACATTTGAGAGGGGGGTGGCCACCTTTTGCCATACACGATGTTTTCGTTAATTTTCCTCAGCCGCTTAGAGACATCACCCGCATCCGTTTAATGGCCAACGCGCGCATTGACGAGTGGCAGGTGCTGGGTATCCCGCCGGCCGGCGTACCATATACCATCGGCCTGCCCCGTATCACCCGCACGTCAGCGGGCAGCGGCATCCTTGCAGCAAACCAGTTTCAGGAATGGGTGAAGTCATTGGGGAAAGACGCCGTTTCCACCACGGAAGAAACTCCTACCGCCTTCGTCACCACCTTCCGCAAAGACGGTCTTCCGTTGTTCCGCGTTACCGTGGACAAGGCGACCGGGCAGGCGACGGTAGAGCCGCTGGTGGAGTGGTCGCGCAAAGAACAACCTTGACCGTCGCTACTTCGCCTGCCCCTCCCACCATGCCTGCCATTTGGCGGCGTCTTCGCCGAAGTTCTGCCGGATGAACTCGACAAGGGTTCGCACGGCGCCCTGGCGCACGGCGGTGTTTGGGTCATTCAGCAATACCCCCGTAGCGCGCGCCCGCCGTGGCGCGCCTGCCGTAAACCTCCTCCCCGCTAACGCCAACACGAAACCGGCGCCAATACTCCGTGGGTATCGTCGCCAGTCTTGTGTTGGCGTTGACAATGAGGAAGTCTCCACCCAGCGCGCCACGGCGGGCGCGCGCTACGGATGATGCGGCGGCTCGGTAAATTCTCGAGCCGCCGCGGTCTGCTAATTGCCGTATATGGTGAAGGCTACGCCGCCTCCTCCAATCTCCGTTCTTGCGCCTTGCGGTGATAATGCGCTTCCATCACCTTGCGCCACTGGCCGTCGTCGCCTTGCAGCCAGGAAGTCAAAATATGATGGTTGTCGTCAACCATCTCGATCTTGTCCTGCGCCTTGAATATCTTTCCTTCGGTCATGCCAGGGCCTTCGCTCTCCAGCGTCAGCACCCGTTTATCGGCATCGAGCGCGCCGTCGTATATCCAGAGATAGTTCATCATCGACGCTACGAACGTGCCGACGAACCGCCCTTTTTGCGGATCGAAGCCAAGCGTGATCACCATGGTCATCTCGCCATCCGGCGAATCGGCCTTACCCTCTGCCAGGGTCCACAGCTCGCCGATCGCGCGCACGGTTTCGGTTCCCTGCCACTTCTCCCACGGCTGATCCGGCCCCATCTTCGCCTCGCCCTCGACGGTCCACTCGCCGACGAGTTTCCGCAGCCACAGATGTTCCTCGCGCGGAACAGGTATTTCCATCGCAATCTCCTTTCGCGGGAAATCAACTCGCTTCCGAGCAATGCCCGCGATGCCGGTGACGAAAACCGGGCGGATGATGGAGAGTGAAGACATCCTCGCCGCGATGAATGAGTTTTAATTCAACCCGCCTTCTTCATCCTCCGCTGCCGGGCCAGCGTCAGCCGGTATTGCACGTCAAGATTCATCCAGAACTCGGCCGACGTGCCGAAAGCCTCGGAAAAGTCCAGCGCCGTATCTTCCGAAATGCCCTTGCGCTCGTTGACGATCATATTGATGAACTGCACCGGCCGTCCGATTTTCTCAGCCAGGTAACTTTGCGTCCAACCTCGCGCTTCCAATTCCTCTTTTAATGTCTCGCCAGGATGAATGGCAATAAAGGGAACAAGGGAGTCATTTTGGCGCATGACGGTATAGCCTTTCCAGATTGGGTTTCTCGCCCGATGGGTGCTTGAAAAATAAATCGGACCGATCAGACCGATCGGACCGATCGGACTGATCGTAACACACAAGGCATATCGCTAACAAGCTCATTCAGGATTCCACTCCATCCGTATGGCAACTGTGATCGCTCCGTGTCTGTATAGACAACGCCGCAAGGGATCGGTACAATCTGCCCATGACCACCAACTCAATCAACGCCCGCAAGGCTCGCTGGAGCCGGCAGCTCGCCGGCGAGGGCGCGCCGGAGCACCTGTTCCAGGTCTGGTACGAACCGGACGCGCCGGCCAGGCCGCACCTGTGGCCGGAAAAGAAGGCGGAGCGCGTGGAGTGGGCGTGGCGGCTGTATGAGATGAGACGGGCGCGGGCGGAGTGGCTGGCGGACGACATGGTGCCGGGGCTGATGGCGACCACCGGCACGGAGATCTTCGCCGCCGCCTTCGGCTACCCGGTGATGCAGCCGGAGGACGATATGCCCTTCGCCCGGCCTATCATCACGGATGCATCGCAGGTGGGGAAGCTGAAAACGCCGGGTATCGACGCCCCTTCGCTGGCGGTCCTTTTCGAGATTGCCGACGAGCTGCGCGCCCGCGACAGGGAGGCGCCCCTCGGCATCGTAGACGTGCAGAGCCCGATGGACGTGGCGGCGCTGATCTGGGACAAGAACGACTTCTACGTGGCTATGCTGGAGGCGCCGGAGGCGGTGCGCGAGCTGGCGCACAAGGTGCTGGCGCTGCAGACCGCCTTCTTCGATGCATGGTTCGCCCGCTATGGCCGCGATTTCATCGCCCACTGCCCGTATTACTACATCCCGCGCGGGTTGACTCTGTCCGAAGACGAGGTGGGCATCGTCAACGCGGAGCTGTTCACCGAGTTCTTCCTGCCCGAGCTGGCGGCGCTGTCCGATCGTTACGGCGCTCTCGGCATGCACTGCTGCGCCAACTCGCGCCACCAGTGGGACAATTTCAAAAAGATCCCCAACCTGCAGCTCCTCAACATCACCCAGCCGCCGGAGGTGACCCGCCTGGCCTATCCCTTCTTCGCCGAGCACTGCGTCCAGTATCACGGCAACCTGGACGGCCCTGCGTGGGAGTGGCCCGCCCAACTCCCCCCCGCCTCCCGCGCCGTCATCGACGTCTACCCGGAGACGGAAGACCAGGCGAAGGAGGCGGCGGAGAGGCTGTGGGAGGCGTGTGGGAGGGAATGAAATCGGTGTTGTTACCCCGTTTGCCAGGTACTCCCCACCACCAGCCCTTCCGTGTTCCGGTCCTGCACCACGCGCTTTGCGATCTGCGCGAGGGTGACGATCAGCTTGCGGCCGAGATCGGTCAGCGCGTAGCCTTTGTCCGACTCCTCGACGTAGGCGCCTAAGAGGTCGCGCAGGTGATGGTACAGGTTACCGCCCTTCAGGCCGGTGGCCGCGGCCAATTCGGAGGCCGTGCGCGGGCCGCGCTGCAGCGCTTGCAGCAGCATGAAACGCGATTCGTGCGCCAGCGGGGAGAGCAGCCGCTCGACCTTGGCCGCGATGATGGGATCGACGTCCAGCGATGTATCGCTCCCGCCGGCATCGATCAACAGCGCGTGCCAGGTTAGGCCGTGCCGGTCGGCGTAGCGCGTCAGGCCGGCCCACAGGATGACGCAGTCGCCAGGCTGCTTATTGTAGAGCTCACCCCATTCCAGCTCGATCGGCGACGGGCCGTCCGCGCCTTTGCCGCCGAAGGCCTGTTCGGTAATCGGACCGAAGAAGGGTTCATTGTCCATTTCTCTGTACCTCCGTAAATTTGTATAACTGTAATATTGTAATACTGTATCAGCACTTTGTCAATAGAGATTTATCATTGGCACGTGATGTGGACAGGCAAGCTCGTACGTAGTGAGCCACGCAGCCGCAGCGGAGTGGCGTCTGTTTATAGGAGAGCTTGCCTGTCAACGACGCCACTCAGCCAAAGTCAACGCGGAGTACCGCGTTGAGGCTGCGTGGCTCACTACATACGGGCTTGCCTGTTTTTCAAATAAAAAATTTAAAAAATTTGCTCGATCCCGGGAACATTTCCGTCCGCCATGCCGTCAAAGGGGTATTACGCGCAGGAGGTTGATATGAAAGTCTCCCCGATATCGCGTTACGCGGACCCGCGCTACCCGGCGCGGGACATTTTGGACGACCACCCCGAGCTGCTGCGCCGGCTGCCTAACCGCTGGCGGCAGAGCGCGGTGATCGGCACGGCGGTGGCTGCGGCGTGCGGCCTGGTGGCCGCCGGATGGCAGGCGGCGCGGGCGGAAGGCGAGCCGGAGGCGAAACCGGCGCCGGTGTTCCTCCACGGCGAGGGACATGGCTCGTTTGGCTGCGTGGCGGTCAATCCGCCGCTCTTCCTTTCCGAGGACGAGGCGCGGGAGGTTATCATGCAGGAGTTACAGCGCCCTCCTTATCCAAAACTGAAAATGACGGCGGATGGTCGCACGCTCGCCGACTTCCCGGTGCCGGAGACCAGCGACCAGGCATGGCATGATGAGAAATTGAAACTCGGCACAAAGAAGCAAGATCTGGCGCTCGACGGCTGGGATGCCAAACACAATATTGGTTACGAATATGTCTCCGAGGCGGACTTCAAGGCGTGGACGAAGCGCGGCGGAATGATGTCCACCGTCTCCGTCTTTGACATGGCGAACACCGCCAAACGCCTGCAAGCAAGCATCGCCGCCGTAAAGCCGGAAGGGACCATCGCCGTCTTTTATGATCCGATGATCGGTTATCAGGATGCGCAGCGTGATGAGAAGGACGGCAACCGGGACTGGCAACAGCGGCAGGACGATGCCAGGATGATCGCCCGCTACGTCCTTCGCCTGCAGGTGCGTGACTTCATCGCCTGGTTGAAAGCGGAAGGCGCGATATAGGGCTGAAGGCGGAAGGCTGAGGGCTGAAGGAGGTTTCCATGGAAATCAAACCACTGAAACGGCATGATGAACCGGGGTTCCCCACGCGAGACATTCTGGACGACCACCCCGAACTGCTGCGCCGGCTGCCTAACCGCTGGCGGCGCAGCGCGGTAGTCGGCACGGCGCTGGTCGCCGCCTGCGGCATCGTGGCGGCGCGGTGGGGGCAGACGTATGCCCGGGCGGCGGATGAGCCGGTATCGAAGGTGGCGCCGGTGTTCCAGCATGGCGACGGGCACGGCAGCTTCGGCTGCGACGCGGTCAGCCCGCCCGTCTTCCTGGCGGAAGATGAGGCACGGAAGGTGATCGCCGATGAGTTCCGCCTGATGCAAGAGGAGACCAAAGGCAAGGTGGAGTTCACGGCGGACGGCCTGGTGTTGAAGGACGTCGCCATTCCGGAAACCACGTTGAACTGGGGCGGGGAGAAAACCGGCGAGCGCAAAGAGGACCTGAAGCTGGACAGCTGGGATGCGAAGGGCAAGATCGGCTTTGAATACGTCTCCAAAGACGATTACGAGCAATGGCTGGCAAAGGACGGCGGGATAATATCCACCGCCGAGTATTATGACGTAATCGACGCCGCGACCCGGTTGCGCGAGAGCCTGGTTGCCGTGAAGCCGGAGGGCGCGGTGGCGGTGTTTTACGATCCCATGCTGGATTACCAGGATGCTTACCGGAACGCTGGTGAGAAACCCAACTGGGAAACCGCCGGACGGGACGCCCTGCTGCTCGACCGCTACGCCTTGCGCGAGCAGGTGCGGGATTTCGTGAAGTGGCTGAAGGCGGAAGGGGTCATCTAATCTCACGCAAAGAACGCAAAGGACGCAAAGACATATGCACCTGACCTTGCACCTCACCGCCCGCTGCAATATGCGCTGCGCATACTGTTACGCCGCGCCGCACGAGGGCGGGGATATGACGCTGGAGGTGGTCACCGCTGCCATCGCGCTGGCACGGGAGCGGATCAACAGCGAGAACCTGGGGCAGAGCCTGGGGGTGATCTTCTTCGGGGGCGAGCCGCTGCTGATGCGCGAGCTGATCCGGCGCACGGTGCGCCACTGCAAGGGGCTGGAGGAGGAGACCGGCCAGCTCTTCCACTACAAGATCACCACCAATGGGACGCTGCTGGACGAGAAGTTCCTCACCGACCCGGACACCGGCGAGATCTTCGTGGCGATGAGCTTCGACGGCGTGCGCGAGGCGCACGACGCGCACCGCCGCGACGCCGCCGGCGCGGGCACTTATGACCGGCTGGTGGAGAAGGCCGCGCTGCTGCTGAAGCACAAGCCCTACGCGCCGGTGATGATGGTGACCACGCCGGAGACGGTCAAATACTTCGCCGACTCCGTGCAATACGCTTACTCGCTGGGCTTCCACTACCTCATCACCTCGCTGAACTATGCCGCCAACTGGAGCGAGCGCGACATGGCGGAGCTGGGACGGCAGTATAAACAACTGGCGGACTGGTACTACCGCGAGACGGTGAAAGAAGAAAAATTCTACTTCAGCCCCTTCGAGGTGAAGATCGCCTCCCACGTCTTCCCGGGGAGTTGCCGCAAGGAGCGCTGCGAGCTGGGGCAGCGGCAGATTTCCGTGGCGCCGGACGGCGGCCTTTTCCCCTGCGTGCAGTTCGTCGGCGACGATGCCTACCGCATCGGCGACGTGTGGAAGGGCATCGATGAAGCGCGGCGCGGGGAGCTTTTCGACGTGAACGGCGAGGAGAAGGAAAGCTGCGGCGCGTGCGCCGTCCGCGAGCGCTGCAACCACTACTGCGGCTGCCTGAACCGCCAGTCAACGGGCCGCATCGACCGCGTCTCCCCCGTCCTCTGCGCCCACGAGCGCACCGTGCTCCCCATCGCCGACAAACTCGCCGCCCGCCTGTTCAAGGCGCGCAACCCCATGTTCATCCAGAAGCACTACAACGACCTTTTTCCTCTAATTTCGTTGGTGGAAGATACGGTAGCGAAGCGTGGTTAGGGTAAAGGTTTGGGACTGTCCCGCGCCCGCATGACCGGCGCCTGTCCACGACTATAAAGCTCGTAAATAACACCACGGGACTGTCCCCCCCTCGTGTAAGAGGCAAGCCTATACATGCGGGGGGACAGTCCCGTGGTTATAAAAGCGGATTTTGAGGAAGGCGAACGATGCCGGTTATCCTGGCACGGGACAGTCCCAGAGCGGATTGAAGCATTGTATATCTGAAAAAACCGCTAAAAACCGGGGATCTGCGGGGATCTCTGGTTATGCGGATACCACGCAAGCCAACGGCAGGGCGATGGTGAAGGTGCTGCCCAGGCCCAGACCCGGGCTGGCCGCGGAGATGCGACCGCCGTGCAGCTCGATGATGCCGCGGCTGACGGCCAGGCCCAGCCCCAATCCGCCGGCACGCTCGTCGCGGTCAACCTGGCGGAAGACCACGAACAGCTCCGGCAGCGCTTCCGGCGCGATGCCGCGCCCGGTGTCCCGGATGCTCAGCATGCCCTGCTCCCCTTCGCCGCGGCAGCTCACCGTGATCGTGCCGCCGGCGGGGGTGAATTTCAGGCTGTTATGCAGCAGGTTGCCGATGCACTGCTGCAGGCGCTCCGGATCGGCGTCGATGGGCAGGGTGGCGTCCGGTGGCGCCAGCACCAGGGCGATTTGCCGGTTCTCCGCCTCGTAGCGGATATTTTCCACTGCCTGGCAGGCCTGCTCCCACAGTTCGGCGGGCCTGGTATTCAAATGGATTTTACGGTGGATCAGCCGCGACATGTCGAGGATTTCATCGATCAGCCGCTTTTGCCGCACGGCGTTGCGCTGCACCACTTCCATGGCCTGCGCCATGAATTCCGCGCCACCGTCGTCCAGCGCCTCCCGCGACCAGCCCAGCATGCTCACCAGCGGGCTCTGCAGCTCGTGCGAGAGCACCGCGAGGAATTCATCCTTCGCGCGATCGGCCTCCTTGAGAGCGGATATATCCTCGATGAGCGACACCGCGGCCACCGTTTCGCCTTCAATACAAATAGGCGCGGCGGACACCAGCGCCGGCATTCGATAATCGTCGGCGGGTGATTGCAAGAGATATTCTTCGGCCGTCATAATCTCTCCACGCAAGGCGCGGAGAGTGGGCTGCCGGTCTTCCGGGATCGGTGTTTTCGTCTGCGGATCCAGAAAGTCCGCTTTCGCCTGTCCGGTAACGCCGAGCTGCCGGCGCAGAACCTGCGAAGCGTGATTTTCGCGGATGATCTTCTCCCGCGGATCGAAAAAGGCCAGCGGAAGCGGCAGTACATCGATCGCCGTCTCCAGGAAAGCGCGCTCGCGCGCCAGCTCGATCTCCAATTGTTTGCGCTCGGTGATGTCGATAAATAATACGGCAAATTGTCTCGGCGCCGGACGGTAGGCGAAGACTTCAAAATAACGCTGAAGGGCCGATGAGTAGTTTTCGAAGTGAACCGATTCCCCGGTCAACGCTACGTTGCCATACTTTTCGATCCAATAATGTTCAGTGCCCGGTAATGCTTCGTTGACAGTTCTGCCGACCATGTCGTCCTTTTTCAAGCCGGTCAGACGCTCGAAGGCCGGATTGATTTCCAGGAAGCGGTAATCGACAGGTTTTCCGTCGCCATCACAGATGATCTCGTGCAGGGCGAAGCCTTCCGTCATGCCGTTGAAGAGGCTGCGATATCGCTCCTCGCTTTCCTTCAGCGAAGTCTCCAGCTTTTTCCGCTCCGCGCTTTCGATGATCTGCCAGTCGCCGCCGCGCTTGATGAGGGCGAATTCGTGGTTGCTCACCACGTCCATGATCTCGGGAGCGCCGCACTTGACCAGGCTGTAGGTGCACATGGCCAGCATGCGGTATTGCCCAAGCACGCTGTCCACCGCCGCCTCGTAAGCGGTGAAGTCCTGCCAGTTGGCATTCTCCAGCCAGAAGGTGTTGCCGGTCAGCCGCAGCCCCTCGTACCCGCGCTCCAGCGCGCCATCGAGCTTATCGACCCACCCCTGCAGCACGCGCTCCGACTCGAAATGCCCGCCCAGCGTGTACCACTCGCGGTAGTCCAGGAATTCGATCTGCCCGGCGCGGATATAGTCGTCCAGGTTGCCGACCGCTTTCCCCAACGCTGCCTTCGCCTGCTCCACGCGCAGCGGCTCCGAGGTGACCCACATGCAGAACTCGTTTTGCTCCAGCCCGGCTTTGAAATATGGCACCAGTATGTCGATCAAGTCCCGCTCGTCCTGATAGAACTGGCAGAAATGGGTGCCCCACGGCACCTTTCCGATGATGTCGATTCCCGTATCTCGCATATCAGGCTCCTGAAGGATTGGCAGTCCTGGCCTGGGATTGCCGGCGTGGCAGGGAGGCAGCAGGTATTATAGCAGTCAATATCGGCTATTACCAGTGCGATGATGATTGTCCGAGATGACATACACCTCTTTAATTATTGCCGAATAACTTAACACATTACCAGTTAAACTATTTTATCGCATGCTATTGTCTACAACCGTAAAAAGTGCTATACTATTTCTACGTCTGTAGAAATCATCAGGTTCTTATCATGGGCATGCCTTCATTGGGAGATCAGGAGTTGGAGCTGCTGCGCTTCATTACGGAGCATGGACCGAGCACTGCGGTCGAGGCGGCGGAAGAGTTCGGCACGCCGCGCGGGCTGGCGCGGACGACCATTCACACCATCCTCGAGCGCCTGCGGGGCAAGGGTTATGTGACGCGGAAGAAAACGGCGGAAGGATACCGATATGTCGCGCGGCTGCCGCAGCACGAGTTGCTCGCCGGGGTGGTAGAGGGCTTCCTGCGCCGCACGCTGGGCGGCTCGGTGAAACCCTTTGCCGCCTACCTGGCTCACAACGCCGAATTGAGCGCCGAAGAAATTGAGGAATTGAAATCAGCGGTAAAAGCGCTGGAGGAGCGGAAGACGGAGGGAAGCGATGGAAGTGCGGAGCCTGTATGATTTCTTCTACCACGGCGCCTGGCTGCCGGTATTGTGGACGGTGAGCTGGCAGGGGGCGGCGGCCATCGCGCTGGTGTGGGCGGTGACGCGCTGCCGGCGGCGGATGCACCCGCACGCGCGCCTCTGGATCTGGCGGCTGGTGCTGATCAAGATGCTGGCCGGGCTTTATGCGGGCGCCATCGTGTTATCAGTTAATTTCTCGTTCCCATGGCCCGCGCCGCCGCCGGCGCTCGACGGCTGGCGGTATGCGCTGCTGTTCGCGCTGCTGGGGATAGCCTGGATGGCCGGCGTCATGCTGGGCCTGCTCGACCTGCTGCGCTCCTGGCGGCTAACCTGGCGGCTGCGGCGGGAGTGCCGGGAGGCCAGCCTGCCGGCGTTGCGGCTGCTGCTGGAGTTGAAGCGGCAGATGGGCATTCCGCTGGTGCCGGAGCTGCACAGCCACCCGTCACTGGGGCCGATGCTGGTGGACCTGTGGCGGCCCATGATCATCCTGCCGGCGCCATTGCTGGAGAGCGGGCAGCCGGAAACGCTGCGGGCGGTGCTGGCGCACGAGCTGGCGCATCTCCGCGCCCGCGACCTGCGCTGGGGTTGGGTGACGGCGCTGGCGGAGCTGGTTTTCTTCTTTCACCCCCTGGTGCGGCTGGCGGTGCGGGAATGCCTGCTGGCGCAGGAGATGGTCTGCGACACGCAGGCTATCGCCGAGACGGGGCAGGCGCACGCCGACTACGGCGCCATCCTGGTGAACGTTGCCGCCGCCGGCGTGGCGAGGCCGCGGCTGATAGCGGTAGGCGTTTCCGAATCCTTCACCGCGTTGCACCGGCGGCTGCAGGCGCTGGCGCACTGCCGCCCGCTGACCCACTGGCGACGGCTGGGCCTCGATGCGGCGCTTGGCTTGCTGGCGCTCATCGTGCTCACGCCCGCCAGCCTGCTGGCCCAACTGCTGCCGGAGCCGGAGGAGAAGCCGGCAAGGGCACTAACTGTTTACCAGGCATCAACATCGGCAATCCCGGCAAAGTCGGCTATCTTGCTTGCCGCAAACCCGGCGCCTGAAGCGGTGGACAAATCGTTAACCGGCGATATTGCTCCACCTCCCGGTGGACTGCGTGTCGATGAGAAGGACGGCGCATACGTGGTGGTCAGCAAAGATCCATGGGCGCTTTCCCAGATCGTCCCCGATGCGCAAGGCGTGCCCAGGGTGGTGGAGCATTATATCGCGCCGCCGGGTGGCAGTGCCCGGTTCATTCTCTGCCGGGCTGTCAACTGGTGCGAGCCGAAGCTGGTGCGCGCGCTGCTCAAGCAATACCCTGAGATGCTGGTTCCGGCGAAAGACGAAGGCAGCAAGTCGAATTCACCGTTTTTCCAGGCTTACCATATCGATCCGCGCCAGTATACCTTTTCGTCCTACCGCCCGTTCGACAAACCGGGTACGATTGCCGCGCTGCTCGAAGCAGGCGCCGTCGATGTGAAAGAGCACGACGGCGCCGTGCTCTACGCAGCCGAGTATGGGACGCCGGCGGACATGGAAGCGCTCCTTGCGCATGGCGTCAATCCGAATCTCCTCGGGCCGGACGGAACCTCGCCGCTCTACATTGCCCTGGCCTGCGGTTATGACGATACCGCCGCCGTCATGCGGAAATACGGCGCTAAGCCGCTGGTCGAAGGCGCGTCGATTCATCAAGCCGCGGCGGCAGGCGATGCCGAGGAAGTGAAGCGGTTGCTGCAGGCTTCGGCGCAGAACTCCGGCGCGCTGAATCAGCGGCGCCGCACACCGCTGATGGTTGCCGTGGCCTGTGGTCAAGTGGAGACGGCGAAAATACTGCTGGAACACGGGGCAGACCCCGACAAGGGGAACTCGCACCGGGATGAAAGTCCGATTTACGCGGCGGCTAAACGCGGCGACGCGGCGATAGTCGAGCTACTGCTGGCATACCAAGCCGACGTGAACAATCGCCGGAACGGGAGCGTTTCACCTTTATGCGCTACAGCGGCGGTTGACGACGATGACGAAGCCTTAAATGCCCGCCGCCTTGCCGTTGCCCGGCTGCTGCTAGAGCGCGGCGCGGACGTCAACTGTGCGGATAAGTGGACGAGCATTACGCCATTACAGACTGCCGCCAGAAATACCGATCTAACAAAACTGCTGCTGGAACATGGGGCAAAGCTGGAATCGAAAAATTTTATGGGCTGGACGGCGCTCTTTGCCGCCGCCAATGCCGTCAACCTGCCGGTGGCGAAGCTGTTGATCGAGCATGGAGCGGACGTGAATGCCCGCGATAAAGATGGACATCCCATACTTTATTGCGCCGTCAAGGCGAACAGCGTGCCGCTGGCGGAGTTGCTGATCGAGCGCGGGGCGGACGTTAATGCCGTGGACAATGCCGGCCATTCTCTGCTTTATACGCGACCCGAATTTACGTTACAGACGGAAATCCGCGATTACCTTACCGCCCGTGGAGCGAAATAACGCCAGGATGATGGATAGGAATGTCTTTAGCACGTCTAAGGCAACCGAAAGGAGATACGGTGATGTCTCGGATGCTTATCGTAATTGGCTGCCTCTTCTCTGCGCTTGGATTGGCCGGCGCGCAAGCGGGCATAGCGCCTGCCGCCCCTGATCCGCAACGCCAACTGCTGGAATTTTTGCAACAGGGCAATGTCGAGCAGGTGAAGCAACTAGAACTGAAGGACCCCGAGCTGCTGAACAAGCCGATTTATGGAAAGCCTCCGCTGGTCTACGCCGTGCAAAGCATGCCCTATACCGACCTGCTCTTGCCGCCGGAGATGAAAGACTGTGAGAAGCTGCCGGGGTTCGGCACGCCGCTGATGTGGACGGCGATCCTCTATAACTGCGAGCCAGTTGAAAAGCTGCTGCTCAAATATAATGCCACGCCGTTGCCGCCCGCGTCGCGCACGACCTTTCAAAAGGGTTACGCCTCGCGTGCCCGCATGAGTGAGTTGCGGCGTGTCGTGTTGTGCTGGCAGATGCTGGCGCAGCAGCGTGAATTCGTAATGTCAAAGGCGGAGGTCGTCTGGCAGGAGATTGCCGCCGGCATGCAACAAAACCTGAATGTGCCGTTCGACCAGGCGTGGAAGGCGGCATATGGCTATAACGCCGCGCTTTCCGGGCTGAAATTCGAGCAGATCGTCGACTCGTCAAAGGTGGTGGCCTTCGCCGACTGCACGAGCAAGGACCGGCTCATCCACTCGCTGGCGGATATCGACGCCACCCGGCACAACGGCCAATGCCTGGTCGCGTTTGTGGACGGCCATATCGCATACGTCCCGGCGGCGGAGGTGGAGAAGCTGGTTTTGAAACCGTAAGCGGGGACGGACGGCGCTCTTCGGCGCCGCTTACGTCGTAAACCTGACGGTGGCAAAGCTGCTGATCGAGTATGGAGCTGATGTGAATGCCCGCGATAATGCCGGCCACTCCCTGCTTTATGCGCGACCCGAATATACATTACAGCCGGAAATCCGCGATTACCTTATCGCCCATGGAGCGAAATAGGCGGCCATTTATCGCAATCCATTACCATCCCGCACAGGGCGGCTACGCCGCGACCAAAGACCAAAACTGCACCTGTTGGCGAGAAATTCAGCATTAGTAATGAAGGAGGTTTATCGTGATGCGGAAATTCCTCTTTTCAGACCGGCGCCTGCTGGCCGGCCTGTTCTTCTTCATGGCGCTGCTGTTCCTGGCGCCCGTATCGGTTTCTGCCTTGCCGGCTGACGCTCCGACGCCGGTGCTGCTACCGCAAGCCGGGCCGGCATATAATGGCCGCCTGCTGGTGAGCCCGGATGGCAAGCGCCTGCTTACGCTCGGTATCGGCGCGTCGGTGGTGTGGGACCTGGCGAGCGGCCGCATCGAGGATCGGCTGGTTTCTCTCGGGTTGATTGTCGATGCCGCCTTCAGCCCGGACGGCCGCTACCTGCTGTGCGCCCGCGAGAACGCTCCCCCGGCGGTCTGGGACCTGCAGCTGCAGATGCCGGCGCGCGTCTGGAAGGAAAGCATGGCTTATGCCCGCGTTGCGCCGGATGGCAAAGCGGTGCTGACTGCTGACTCCATCGGCGGTTATTCATCGCGCCGGACGCTGGTGCTGCGAGATGCCGCCGGCGAGCAGGCGCTATGCACGCTGCCCGATGTTCCCGGCATCCCGCAGGCCAGCAGCTTCGACGGAAAAAAGCTTGTCATGCTGTCCGGCGATTTCAAGCGGGACGAGAACGGCGACCGTTTCGAAAAGCCGGATATGACCGTCTGGGATTTGACGACCGGGGAGATCGTCTCGCGCCTCAAAGGCATCGACCTCGATCCCACCACCGGATTCTGGGCCATTGCCGCCAGTCCGGACGGCAGCCTGGTGGCCGTATCTCCCCCCACGGCGAATGCCCGGCAAGAGATCGGCATCTGGAATACCCGCACCGGTGAAAGAGTACAAACGCTAAGCGGTGTTGCCGCGGAGATAAGATCGCTGACCTTCAGCCCGGACGGCGCGCGGCTGGCTTCCGTGACGACGGCCGCGACAGTCGTCATCTGGGATCTGCGCATCGGCAAACCGGCGGGCACGCTCAAACTCGAAGGCCGGTATATCGCGCAGGCGGCGTTCACCCCGGACGGCGCCACGCTGATGGCTATAACGGAGTCTCCTTCCCGGAGTGGCAGCGCGATAACGTGCTGGGATACGGCGACCGGCGTGTTGCGGCGGAATATCGAAGCGCCGCTTAAAGCGCCAGGCATGTACCGATTCGGCGGCATGACGGCGGACGGCCGCAAGATCCTGTTGTGCTCGAACGACGGATCGGCGCTGTGGGACCTGGCACGGGGGCAGCTCGTCCGCGAGGTTTGCGCATTGCGCACCGCGCCCAGTGCAATGGTGCTGAACCGTGACGGCAGTCAGTTGACCGCATATGCCGCGGTCGGTGACGATGAAAGACAGAATTATTTGATAACGCTGGACACCGCCACCGGCAATATGAAGAAGATAGATCCAGCAGCGATGCACGGGATGCAATATCTGGCGATCAGTCCGGACGGCACTCGCGCGGCGACCGGCCAATGGGCGGAATGGAAAGTCAACCTGTGGAATACCGCCGACTGGACGGTTATCGCGGAATATAAGGCGCCGAGGCGGCCGAACTGGCTGGCCTTCAATCCCGACGGGCGCTCGCTGTGCTTCGGCTCCTTCTTCTGGTCAGGACCGCCGGGCGAAGCGCAGGCCACCAGGAAAGGCTTTGTCACCCGCGTGGATCTGGCCAACGGGCAGACGCGCGAAATCGGCACTGACGGCGTGGGCCATTTCGACGGCCTGTACAGTCCGGATAGCCGCTGGCTTGCTATTACGAAACGGGAATATAACCTGAATAATCCGGGCGAGAATCACGAGGAGTTTACCCTTCGCAACCCTGCCACCCTGGAGATCAAAACCACCCTGGAACCGCCAGCGGATGTGGACCGGACGAAGCACTGGGGATATATTCTCGGATTCACTTCCGACAGTGCCACGGTATACGGATGGCGCGATGACCGGAGGCCGTATACGCTGCTCGCCTGGGATGCCGCGACCGGGCAACTAAAGCAAACTGTCGCTATTTCAGAGTTTCTCGCTGCACCGCATTTAACCGCGGATGGCCGCATGGCGGTGACTGATGACCGCGACGGCCGCCTGCAGCTCTGGGATACGCAGGGAGTGCTGAACGGGCAGCCGCCCATCCTTCGCGCCACGCTGGAGTGGTTTGCCGGCGGCAAGTGGCTGATTACCACGCCGCAGGGCTATTTCGACTGCTCGCCCGACCTGCCGCCCTTCCTCACCTGGAAATTGGATGGGGAGACATTCCCTTACGAGAAGTTCGAGGAAGAATACTATAAGCCATATCGGGTACAACAGGCATTAGACCGGTAGTATTACCTGACGTGGGATTTGCCTGCGACCCAATAGGAGGCTTTTCATGTCAAACCGCTTACTCTTCTCGGTAATTTCGTTCACTTTATTGCTCCATGCCAGCTTGGTGATGGCCATACAGCCGGTTGCCACTCGCATCAACCCGGTGGACGGAGCGGAAATGGTGCTTGTGCCGGCGGGAGAGTTCATGATGGGGCTGTCGGCTGAGCAGTTGGACACCTGGCGGCAGCAGTATCCTTACCATCTGAAGGACGATTTCTCCGATGAAATGCCGCGGCACCCGGTATATCTCGACGCCTACTGGATATACAAATACGAGGTGACGGTAGGACAATACAAGCAGTTTTGCCGGGAGACAGGACACGCGCTGCCGAAGACCATGGTCGGACTGACGGACCGGTACCCTATCGAGAATGTCACTTGGGAGGACGCGCGGGCATATGCCGAGTGGGTGCAGGCGGCGCTGCCTACCGAGGCGGAATGGGAAAAGGCGGCGCGGGGCACGGACGGGCGGCTGTTCCCGTGGGGGAACGACTGGGACCCGGCGAAGTGCCGGTGCCAAACGCGCGATGAAACGCGGATCACCTCGCCGGTAGGCAGTTACCCGGCAGACACCAGCCCGTATGGCGCGATGGATATGGCGGGCAACCTGCGGGAATGGTGCGCCGACTGGTACGCGCCTGATTACTACCTGCAGGATTATTTTTCGAACCGCATCCCGTACAATCCGGCAGGGCCGGCAAAGCAGGTGGCAGGCCGATATGGCCGCGTGCTGCGGGGGGGAAATAGCCGGATCGTTAACGGCGCGGAATTCCGCACCACCAATCGGGCGCAATGCGACCCGAATCGCTGGTCGCCGCCCGAGTGGAATGGTTGGATAGCCTGGTTTGGCTTCCGCTGCGTGGTGCGCGCCCCGATGCCCGGGCATGATACGCTTATACAGCCCCCGGTGGAGCTGCCGCCTACCGTCGGGAAACCGCGGACAGAAGTGCGGCGGGCACTGGAGGCACTGCGGTTGCGAGTGACGGAGACCCTTGACACGCGACCGGAGCAGCCGGATGACGTGGTACTCACTTGTAAGCCGGTAGCCGGCGCCAAAGTCGAACTGGGCAGCACCGTGACCCTCACCATCAATTGTGTGCCGCCGGCGGATGCTCCGCCGATTACCCGCGTTAATTCCATTGACGGCACGCGGATGCTCTGGATTCCGCCCGGTCCATTCCTGATGGGCCTGTCCGACAAGCAGGCAGAGGGGTGGCTGGCGCGCAACCCACGCGCGGGAAAGTCGCTGTTCGATCCGGAGCGCCCACAGCGCACGGTTTACCTTGATGGCTTCTGGATCTACCAGAACCTGGTGACGGTTGGGCAATACCGCTGGTTCTGCGAGGCGATGGGCCTGCGGATGCCCGATCCGCCCAAGTGGGGTTGGCGTGATGAGGACCCGATGGGGAACATCACCTATGGCGACGCGCTGAGCTATGCGCGTTGGATGGGAGGAACGCTGCCGACGGAGGCACAGTGGGAGAAGGCGGCGCGTGGTGGCGACGGACGCCTGTACCCGTGGGGGGAGACATGGGACCCGGCGAAATGTCAGGGAAGCACAAAAACCTTTTACGACGCGGGGAAGCCGGCGCCGGCCGGCAACCATCCGCAAGGCGCGTCACCTTACGGCGTTATGGATATGGCGGGGAACGTGATGCAGCTCTGCCTCGATTGGTACGCGCCGGATAGCTACCGGTATAGTGGGGCGCGCGATCCGCAAGGACCGGTCACCGGCCAGATGGGCGTAATGCGCGGCGCCAGCTGGACGCTTTTCGAGCCGATGGATTTCCGCGCCACCCGCCGCATGCCCATCGTGCGCGACTTCGGCCCAACGCGGAACGCCGATATCTCAGCCTGGGGATTTCGCGTGGTAGTGAACTCCGTGCAGCCACCACCCCCGCCGGGTCCGGCCATCTTGCCGCCCTTTACCGAGCCGCTGGAAGGAGAAAACGAGCTTCGCGTGACGAATGAAGGCGACTGTGCCGTGAAGCTGGGGGTGCGCAGCGGTACACGCGGCGTTGACGCCGACATCCCGCCCCACACCACTGTGCGGCTGTCCGTGCCCGCGGGCATCTGCCTGCCGTATATCATTTACGAGAATAAACCTTATTTCCTGTTTCCGTGCACATACCTGGCAATCGAGAAAGGCTTCATCGAGATCATGAACGTTGCCAATCAATTGGACGGTTCGTGCACATATGGGCGCCGGCCCGATCCGATGAATCCGCGGTGACGCGGGAAAACAGCCGCAATTTCCACTTCCCTGGCTGAATACTAATCAATAGCCACATCCAGCAACACCACCTCCTGCAGCTCCAACCGCTCGACCAGCACCTCGCCGATCGCGGGGTAGATGGAGAGAGACTCGCCAGTGACGCCGGAATCCGCGCCGAGGATGAGGCCGTCGCGGACGATTACGGCGATGTCGCGCACGGGCACAACTTCGCCGGGGGAGTGCAGGTAGTTGTTCCGCGGTGGGGCGGGGTAGCTGCAGGCGGAGCCGGGGGCGTTGTGCAGGTGCACGGCCCATTGGCCGTCCGGCTGCGCGCGGGCGTTCATGGTGACGCACATCGGGGCGCGCAGGGTGACGCGCGGCGGGCGCAACTCCACCAGCAGGCCGCGCAGCAGTCGCAACATGTGCGCCGTGGGGCAGCGGAGGTAATTGACGAAGTAATCCACGCCCAGGTAAATCACCGCGCCCTGCCCGACCCGGCGCCGCCAGAGGCCGGGGGAGCGGGGGTAGCGCGCGCCGTCGGTCTCGTGGCCGTCCCAACTGCCCATGCCGTGATCGGCGGTGTTAGCGAGCAATTCGACATCGTCCGCCGGCGTTGCCAGGGTGTGCGCGCCCTTGAAGGTGACATAACGGTCCAGCACTTCGCCGTCTTTCAGCATCTCCAGTGTTGGCAGGGCATGTTCGCCCGGACGACGCGAGGTGATACCGAGCAGGCCATCCAGCACCGGGGCGGGGTGGGGGTAGCCGAGGGCGTCGCGGGCGCCGGCCTCGTGGCAGGCGACCAGCACGCCGCCTGATTCTACATACGCCGCCAATTGTTCCACCTGCCACTCGCTCATGCAGGCCGCGTTGCCCAGCAGGATCACCGGGTAGCGCTCCATCTCTCCGCGCTCGACGTGGTCGTCGAAGATCACCGATGACTGCAGGTGCGCGTGGCGGCAGAACTCGTTGGCGCCATGAATGCCGTCCCAGGCGTCCTGCGGGGTGGCGTAGAAGTCCATGGTGCTCTGCGAGGCGAGAATGGCGGCATACTCGATCGTCTCTCCGCCCAGGTATGGCATGCGCGGGGCGGCGGCGTCCTGCATCTCGCGCAGCACGTAGGCCATCGTCTTCGCGTCCACCCCCACGCCGGTGCAGGCCACCCCGCCGGCGGAGACACACCCCAGCGCCGCCTGCACCGCGGTCAGCGGCTCGGTGTCCGGCGCCCACAGGTTCCAGTGGTCGCACAGCGGCCACCAGCTTTCCGCCCCGCGCCGCAGCCCGTAGGCCAGGTTGATCTTCATCTGGATATCCGCCTGCCCGGGGAAATTGTCCAGCTCCCCGCTCATCAGCGCGTCCCATCCCAGCCGCCGCAGGGGGATGCCGGTGTTCCATCCCACGTAGCTGTTCGTGCGGCGCCGGTAGTTGTTGAAGCAGACGATGGCCGCCGGGTTGGCCTCATGCACCGCGTCTACGCAGCGCCCCCACAGGTCCATCAGCACGTCGTAGCGCCAGTTGACCCAGACGCGGAAGTCAGGATTGTCGAAGTCCATCTTCAGCGGCAGTTCCCGCCCCGTCTCGCGCTGGAACCGCTCGCGGCAGAAGCCGCAAGTACAGCCAGCCTGAAAGGGCGGACTGGAGTGGTGGCTGCTGAAGGTGGAGCCATCGAACCAGATGCCGTCGAATCCCACCTCGCGCACGATCTCCGCGGCGAAGCGCGGCAGCATCTCGCGGTAAGGGGAATTAGGGCAGATGTAGGCGCTTTTCGTGTTCTCCGTAAACTCCGGCATCTCCAGGAATTGCATCCGCCACTCCGGGTAGGCGCTCAATACCGCATCCGAGTGGTTCACCGTCAACCAGCTCAGCACGGGCCGCCCGATGCCGTGCAGCCGGTCGAGCAAGTAGCGAAACGCCTCCATGCTCGCCCGCGGATGGCAATTCGGCGCCACCTTCGACGGATACAGCGGCACGCACGCCTGGCTCACCGCCGAATGCCAGTACGCCTCCACCCCGGAGGCGAGGATGCCCTCCACCAGCGTATCCACGTATTCTTTCGTCGGCGGGTGGTTGCCGCGGTTTTCCAGGCGGGTGGCGCATTGTTCGTAGCGTTTCATGTCGATCCTTTCGGAGTGCCGATCAGAGCCTGAAAGGCTCGCATCGATTAGCCCAGGGGTTCCCCCTCACTCTTATACACATCTCTGTTTTTCAATCACGGCGCGCGTACCCGGCAACCCGCCCCGGCCTTCAAAAGGCCGGGCTATTCATAGACGCCTCCTTAAGGAGGCTGTGATATTATTGTTTCAAGCCGGATTCATCCGGCGTCTTACACTAGCCCGGCCTTTTAAAGGCCGGGGCGGGCCGGAGGATATAGGCGCCGTGATCGGAAAATCGAGATGTGTATAAGAGTGAGAGGGAACCACTGGGCTGATGAATGTGAGCCTCTCAGGCTCTATCCGGCATCACGTTGTCCAATACGAATACAGTTCTGCCTTCTTCATCCTCACCCGCAGCGCCACCGCCTGGCCGATCAGCGCGGGCAGGTTGCTCTGCGGCCAGCGGATTACCACATCGGAATGATCGCCGGAGATGGGGAGGGAGGGTTGGCTGCATGACCAATCTTCAACGGTTTTCCCCTGGCGGTCGCACACCCGCACGGTAGCCTCTCCATCCACGTTCAGGTGCAACTCCGAACCATCCACGGTGAATGGCGCAGTGAGCAATTCGCCTTCCTCTTCCGCGCGCAGCGAGACGAAGCCGTCGCGCCGCCAGTATGCCATGCCGATGCTCAGCGGATGGTTCGGCGAAGAGGCGCAGTAATACATGCGGAGCTGGTCGCCGCGCGCGAAGATGCCGCCGGCGGGACGGATGCTGCCGCCGGTGGGGGACTGGTGATCCCAGGCGCCTTCCGCCGGCGGCTCCACTATGGGGGCGCGGTCCGCCACGCGCGTCCAGCGGCGGCCGTCGCGGCTGGCGGCAAGTTGCAAAGCGGGCACGTAATCGGGGTTCGATTTGATGCCGAAGTCCTCCACCAGGCCGAGATACATCCCCTCGTAAAGATCTACCGGCATGCTGTTGATCTGGAAGCCGTCGGGATCGCCGCCGTCCGCGCAGAGTACCAGCTCGGGCTCGCTCCAGTGCAAGAAGTCTTCGCTCTCCACCCGCGCCACCCCGCGGCCTATCATGAACTCGCCGCCGTTCTCCAGCTTCGTCAGGTTGAACCGTCCGAAGCCGACATAACGTTTGAGCGACGGATCGTAGAGCGCGGAATTGCCGGTGTCGCTGTAGCAGCGGAAGACAGGCCCGGACTGTCTCTCCCAGCGCACCCCATCCGGACTGAAGGCAACTTCCATGCCCCAGTCGTCATATGGCTCTTCCGCCAGCACGTTCCCCGCTTCATCCTTCACCCGCGCGATGCAGGTATAACCCCAGCTCTCATACTCCAGCTTGCCCTTCGGCAGCAGTTGCGCCCGCTGATCCCAGAAGAACATTTTGAACCGTCGCGCCGGGTCAGTATCATCCGGATCGTAGAGGACGCCGCCCTCGTAGCTCTGCCCGCGCGTCACGTCGATGATATTGGTCTCCGAAATCCCGTTGAAAGTGTACTGCCCGAGCATGGGCCGCTCCCAATGCACCCCGTCCTCGCTCTCCGCCAGGCAGGGCAGCGTGCTGTGCGCGGGCAGCAGGCGGTCGTTCACCATAATACGGTCGTACCAGTTCGCCCCCGACTGCGCGATGTAATACATCCGGTAACGCTGACGTTCCGGATTGAAGAGGATGCACCGACCGTATAACTGCACGCGCGCCTGCTCCCACGGGAATCGCCGCGTGATGATCGGATTGCCGGCATACCGCTTCGCCGCATGCGCTCGCCGGACAAGGCCGGTCATGCACTGGATGTTCCAATCGTCGAGGAAGAGCTGGTGATGCATGTTCCCTCCTTTGGAAGAATGGAAGGATGGAAGATTAGAAGGATGAGAAAGCCTTTCCGTTCTTCACCCCATTCTTCCATCCTTCCACTCTTTCAACCTTCCAACCCGGAAAGGAATCTGCCGGTTTCAGCCGAATAAGATAACAGCTTAATTCAGGGGGCGCATCATGACGCAACGCGAGCGGTTTCGCCGGATAATGGACTTTAAGCCGGTTGACAGGGTGCCGAACTACGAGCTGTGCTGCTGGGGGCAGACGCTGGAGCGGTGGGAAGCGGAGGGTATGCCGCGTGACCTGAACATGAATTTCTTCGAGGGCGAGCCTTACTTCGGGTTGGAACGGCGAGCCTTCCTGAATTTAAGCATCTGGCTGGACCCGCCGTATGAATATGAGGTGCTGGAGGAGGACGAGCGCTATATCGTCGCGCGTTACGAGGACGGCTCGGTGACGCGGGCACTGAAGGAGGGCACCGTGCGCGGCACGCGTCCGTCGATGGATCAGCATATCTCGCACCCGGTCACCGACCGCGCCTCCTTCGAGGCAATGAAGAAGCGCTTCGACCCGCGCCTGCGCACGCGCTACCCGCAGTGGTTCGACGAGTGGGCGCGCATGTGGCAGACGCGCGACTACCCGCTCTTCCTGCTGGTCAACGGCTCCTTCGGGCTGTACTCCTGGCTGCGACGGTGGTGCGGCACCGAGGGCATCTCCTACCTCTTCTACGACGACCCGGACCTGGTGGAGGAGATGATGGACTTCGCGGTGGATTTCCTGCTGGAGCTGATCGAGCCGGCGCTGGGGCAGGTGGAGTGCGACGCCTTCAACTACTTCGAAGACTTCGCCGGCAAGGGCGGGCCGCTCATCTCGCCGCAGATTTTCAAAAAATTCTTCCTGAAACGGTATCAGCGCATCAACGAGCGATTGAATCGGGCGGGCATCAAATACATCTGGCTGGACAGCGACGGCGAAACCTGGCAGGTCATCCCGCTGCTGATGGAGGCGGGCATCACCTGCCACTGGCCGCTCGAGCGCGCCTCCGGCATGGACCCGCGCGAGGTGCGCAAGCTGTACCCGACCCTCGCTCTCGCCGGCGGCATCGACAAAATGGAGATCGCCAAGGATCGCAAGGCGATCGAGACCGAGCTGTATTCCGTCCTCCCGCCCATGCTGGAGAGCGGCGGGTATTTGCCGATTTTAGATCATGCTTTTCCGCCTGATATTTCTTACGATAACTTTTTGTATTATCTAGAGGTGAAGGAGAAGCTGTTGCAGACGGGTTGATTGAGGAGCGCGGACCTCTGAGTCCGCACGCGCGGACTCGGAGGTCCGCGCTCCCAGTCAGCCTTCCATTACCTGGTGGCAACTTACCGTTCCATCCAACACCCCCCGCGCCAGCGCGGCGATGCGCGGGTTGGCAGATTGCGCCAGCGCCCGCACTATCTCGCCCAGGCGGCCCGCCTGCAGGCCCATCCAGCAGGCGGAGATTAACAGTACCCGCTGCCGCGCCTCGCAGTCCACGGCGAACCACGACTTCAGCCGCGTGCTGTTCGGCCCCCATTGGCGCTCGGTGATGATGTGCTCGAAATAGGTGCTAAGCAGCAGGGTAGTCAACGCCGGCTCGTTGCGGTCGAGCAGCCGCACCATCTCCGGCCAGATGCGCTCCAGCAGCTCGTCGTCCCGCGAGAGATCGGCCAGCGCCATCCCGGCCGGGTAATCCATGCGCGTCTCCGCCATCTGCAGCAGCAGCCGGATGAAGCGGTGCTCGTGCGACCAGCGCAGCGCCCGCGCCGCGGTGTATGGGCTTTCCGTGCTGAACAGCACCGCCCGCCGGACCTCCTCATCCTCGTCCAGCGCCCATTCTCCCAACTCCGCCCAGGCGAGCGGTCCGATGGCGCACAGCGACTCCACCGCCGCCGCCCGCACCGTGCCGCGCCCGTCCCCCGCCCACTGCCGCAGCAGCGCCCGGTCGTCCGGCGGCAGCTCCAGCGCGCCCTCCAGCAGTTGCGCCACGTCGCGCAGCTCCAGAAAGGCCTGGCTCGCGGTGGCGATCTGTTCGGCCAGTGTCTCCGCCGGCAGCCCCCGGTCGATTCCGGCAAAAAAGCGATCCGGCCATGAATTCCGATACATAACAATATTATACCAGCGGGGAATCGCTTTGGAAAAAGATTGAAATGATGATAAATGATTATAAGGATAATTCTATTTATTTTTATAAAAATTAAATAAACTATCTTCTTTATCATTTATCATCATTTCAATCCTTTTTCAAGCGATTCCCCGCCGGTTTACCGGACAATCGCCAGCAGCACCGCCAGCGTCACGGCGCTTATGAGCGTGGAGACGAAGATCGATTGCGAGGCAATATCTTCGTGCTGGCGATATTCGGCGGAAAGGATGGTCAGATTCACCGCCACCGGGAAGCCCGCCGCCACGACGAGTACGGCGGCCGCCTCCCGGCTGAAGTGGAAGAGGGGGAGCAATGCCGCCGCCAGCAGCGGGGAGATCAGCAGCCGCATGCCCGTCACCGCGCTCACCGGCCCCAGCGCCCGCGACAGCCGCGCCCGCGACAACTGCACCCCCAGCGTCAGCAGCGCGATGCCGATCAATCCGTTGGCGAGGTAGTTAATCACCCCGGCGCGGCCCGCATCGTTCAGCACCAGCAGCTCGCGCGGCAGCTCCCAGCCCTGCCAGCGCATCAGCAGCGCCAGCACGATGGCGTAGAGGGTGGGCAGTTTCAGCATATTTACCAGCGCCGATCCCGCCGATCTCGCCTGCCGCTCCATCAGCCACACGCCCGCAGTGAAGGTGAGCAGGTTCTGCACCATGATGATGATGACCAGTATGCCGATCACGCCCCGATTATCCGGGAAGGCGAGCAGCACCAGCGGGATGCCGAAGTTGCCGCAGTTATAAAGCACCGTGCCCAGCGTCATCACCGTCCGCCGGTCGCGCAGGCGGCGGTGCATGAAAGCACCCCACGCCATGGCGAAGAGCAGCGTGAAGTGCAGCACGCTGAATACGCCGACGGTAAGCAGCTCCCTGGCCGTGATCGGCTCCTCCAGCAGCATCACGAACATCAACGCCGGCACGAAGACGTAGAAGTTCAGCTTCGACAATGTCGGCAGATCGAGCCGGAACCGCCGGTCGAGCAGCCAGCCGATGCCGATAATAATGAAGACCGGCAGGATGACGGAGACGAGGATTTGCCCGAGGATCTGCATGAACATTGCGGTAAGAAAGTTCGCCGCCCGGCGCGCATTCCCTTTTCCGTCATATATTCCTCCCCTTTCGTCCCTCGTGTGAAAAAGGAAGAGAGTAGGGTGGGGCGAGATGCTCGGATGTCCGGTTTGACCGCCGATGCCCACGATCCTGATCAGACACGCAAAATCGTTTTGAACGACCGATATGGCAGCATCATCGAGGACAGGTTGTTTTTCAGGCGGTTGTACCCGTCCGGGCCGATGCACTCCCAAATGCCGTGTGTCTGGAACTCGTGTATCAGATCGACCAGGAATATCTGCCCCGATCCGGGTTGCAGCGATTCCAGCAGTTCGGCATACCAGCCGGACGCGGTGGCCCAGTAGGCTCCGTTCTGAAAACAGCCCGGTTGCTGCAACGGCTCGAGCTCCGGCCCGGCGATCACCCGCTGCCACGACGCGGGGGCCGGCAAATGCCGGACTTGGCCGCGAAACAGGATCCATTCGCGGTTCGCCGCGCACCAGGCGCCAATCCGTTGCCGGCGCGCCGGCTCCGTCGCGCCGACGACGCAGGCATACAGCGATCCCCAGACGTCGATCTGCCGGCAATCAACCGATGCCGCCAGGTACATGCCGTCCTCATCGGACCAGAGCAGTCCGAGACTCTCCGACACTTGTTGCCTGCGCGCCTCGGCGGCGACCGCTGCCGCGCTGTCACCCAGGCGCGTTGCAAAACGGCGGATGATCCCCCAGGCTTCGAACAGCAGGAGCGAACTGAAAAACTCCCGGCCTGTTTTCGCGATCGTGTCGGTGAATCCATATGCGGAGTGTGGTTGGGAGGGATCCACCCAGACCAACCCTGTTTTCGCTTCGGTCGGCAACACCGCCAATGCGTTCAGCAGGCGGGTGAGGTGTTCGCGCAGGAACTCGAGGTCAGGTTCCTGTTCCAGGTATGCCGCCATCAATTTGACCAGAAACGGCCCGCTGTCGACCACGGGCAACGGGCCGTGACAGATATAGGAGGGATGGCCGTCCGGCTTCACTTTTTCGGGTGCCAGACCGTCTGCTCGGCAATGGTCGAGAAAGAGGGCTAACAGCGCCCGGGTATCGGCCGGAGGGATGAACTCGGGCGCTGCTTCGGCCATGTAGGTGAAGTCGCGCAGGTAGCAGGCCGGGTACAGGTTGCCCCCCACCGCGGGGTAATAGGCCGTGGCGCCTCCCGTGAAGGTGAATCGGGCCGACGCCAGCGCGGTCTGCACATTGTTCCGGAGCCAGAAAAATTCCGGCGGCGCCATCGAAAAGTCTGTATGCATATCGATCCCTTCCTGATACTCGCACCACCTCTCGCTTCTGTTGCGGAGCGCATGGTCCGACTTAGAAACGCAATTTTTTAGCATGTTTGATCCGCCAAAGGTGGTCTGCGACACCGGATATGTCACTTCTTATAACTGCTCCTGCCGTCCGGGCTTGGAACTCGAGTTGGATCCAGCGTGGCGATCCATCAGGCCAGTGCACCAGCGTTCTCGCCTGCGCCGGCGCCGCGCGCCCATCCGGGCCGCGCACGGCATACTCGCAGGGATTCCCTTCCCCGCGCGGTAGTGGCACACTGACGCGGGCAGGCCAGTCGGCCGCACCGGCCGGCAGGCTGTCCACCTCGATTGCCCAGGTACGTGCTCGGTTCATCTTCATCATTGGCTCGGTTATCCCTTCTGTGCCTCGGTCGCCTTGGTGAGACAGTCCGCGCGCACCGGCACGCCGGGCATGAACCAGCCGACGCCGAGGTGGTTGAGAAAAGCGGCCACCCAATAGACGTTTTCGGCATCCGATTATAGGCGTGCCGCTCACTCATGATATACCGTGAGCACCTCGGGCTCACTCGGCCACGCCAGCGCGGGCTTGGGGCTGCGCTGCCAGCGGTAGACGGTGCGCTCGGTCGGCGTAGTCAATACGGCCCTGCTCCAGAGCGTATATTCGACGATGGGCTGTTCGGGGTGAAACTTGACCGCGTCTTTGCAAAGACCCTCCGGGTGCGGCGCGGTGAACAGCCGAACAGCTTCATCGAAGGTGACCCTGCCGGGCGTCTTCATCAGGGCGGCCAGTTTCTGCTCGGCCAGATCACACGCCTGCCAGAATGCGGCGTCCGGTCCATCGGGGGGAAGCCGGAAGCGGTCGAGATACTGCTGCCGCTTTTGCCGCTGATAACGGCCTTGCGGCGATTCCGGATCGCGGCAGACCATGCCGCTGACCCAACTCCGCCCGGTGGCGTCCGGGGGAAACACCTCGATCATCGTGAAACTGCATTTCTCGATGGCCACCGACCGCTGTTGGGCATCGAAGAGCACATAATTGGCGTGACCCCAGAATGGGCTGTACCGGGTCAGAAACTGCACCCCGCCGGGCACGTCGTCACAATACTGCGTGCACATGCGTATCGCCGGTAACGGAAAAATCTCCTCCGGCTCATCGTTGATGTGCAACCCGCTGTTCGCGCCATCGATCACCAGATAATTGCCCTCCGGTATTTGCCAGTCGGCGGCCCGCAACGGCGGGTCCGGCACGTAAAAGGTATCCGGATCGTCGTTGTTGCGGATCAGCAGCTCCCCGCGGTCCGTCTCGGGGAAATAAGCAGAGCGGCAACGTTCCACGGTAACGGAGCGGGCGGACCGGAAGCCGCGGAACATCAGGTAGTAGTTCAGGCTGCGGTATACGGCCATCTCGTCATCGCTCAGGCCGGCGAGGCGCTGCAGTTCCCGATCAACCGCCAGAATATGCTCGACCCAGAGCGGCGATTCCGGATAGGTAACCGCCGACGGGATGCGGGCCATGCGTTCCCGGTGAAACGCGGTCAGGCCAGCCAGCAGCGACTGCAGATCGACATGCGGGACAGTGCTGCGCATTTGCTCGACCGGCCATTCGATCATCCGGCAGCGCGCTGAGCGAAGTTGTTCGGCTTCCGCTCGGGCAACAACGAACGGATCGGGCAGTGTTATATTCATAGGACCTCCTTAACGGATCGGACATTATCGGAAAGTGCTTGCCGCCTGCCCATGCGAGTGTATATCAATTAGAATCGCTCATCCTCGCCGTACCAGAGGAACCTTGCCCTGGCGTTCGTCGCATTTTTCATCCCCTTCACGACATGCAGGATGCCGCGATGATCCGCGCACGAACCCATGAGATGCCGATGGAGCAGCCCCCTGTTCTCCTTCCCCCACTTCAGCAGCGGACAGTCGAAGAGTTGCTGAATCCGGTCATCGATTTTCAAATGCTCTGCCAGCAGTCCGTAGGTATCGTCCAGCCGGTCCTCTTTCAGCGCAGCTTCGATCCGCAGCTCGAGTTGCCGGGTCAGCCAGAATAAGTGGCCAAATTCCAACAGTGTTTTTTGATCTCGAATACGGCGTTTCACTTTCGCGGAGGCTGCCGCCGAAGTCGCCTCGCGAAGTAACTGCCTGCACGTCTCATAAGTCTGCCGATCGAATACCTGGAGTATTTCCGGGATGCCAAGGCCGAAGCGGACTTGATGCGCCGCGTCCTCCAGCGTGGTAAAATACCGGAGCATGGGCTCGGCGGCGGTTTCAAAAAAGCCGCGGCAATACTCTCGCGCCAGATCATCCCACTGTGCGTTCCCGTCCCACATCATCCTGCCGGTCACATATAGCGACAGGCCGTAGGATGCCCATATCAGCGGCGTGTCGCGCCACTGGGAACCGTACCCGGAAAACCCCTGCGTTTTCAGGTAGCGGATCGTGCGGCAGGCTGCTCGACTGACCGGAAACGGCATACCGCATGAAGCAAACGTACTGGTCAGGTAATCGTAATAGCGGAACTGCCCCTTCATATGCTTTCGCCACCGTGCGAATACGTCGTGATAGCGGGTATACCGCCAGGCATCCGTCTTATATGATGAAACCGTCGTTTGGGCAAGCGTGCTGCGCAGTTCTTCTTCCGTCGGCGGATCGTCGAGTGCCCGATCCCATTTGCGCTCGATAATACAGAATAGCACGTCGATGTTCTCCGGGAGCTCTTCCGAAAAATCCTCCGGGAAATCGGCATGACCCGAATAACTGCCTACCTCCAGGCGGACAGACGGGAACTTCTCCGCGACCGCCTTGGCGATTCGCGCGGTAAACAGCAGGTAGTTCTTCGTATACTGCGGGGTGTTGTTATTGAATCCCTTCCAGGGATCTTCGACTTTCCGGCACGTGTCGCAGTAGCACGGCGGCTGGCCGTCGTTCGGAAAGAAGGTATAGCGCGTTACATAGGGATGCCGCGCGAAAAAGTCGAGGAAATACTCCTGGAAGATCCTATTCACTTCCGGATGCGTCCAACAGATTCCGAAGGAATCGCGACCGTCCTTAACCGTGCGCTGGGCATTCGTCTGCTGGGTCGGGTTGTATGCGAAATACTCGGGATGCTCGTCGAAATATTGTGATGGCGGCATAATACTCTCGCACGCATGACTGAAGATCGAAATTCCCGGCTCACCGCGACGTATTGCGGACTCGTATTCCCACAGGTTCGGGGGACCGGCAAAGCTCATGCCGGTTTTGGCTGCCCAATCGACGATATCGAGACTTCCGCCTTGGATGATGTAGCGCAGCGGGAGAAAAGGCTCGTGATAATACGTCTCCTCGCCGACTTCGATGGTGGTTCTCGTAGGAATAAATTCGTCGGCAGCTCGCGGTTGGGGAAAAATGCACCCGAGCTGATCTCTAAGAAATGCATAAACGCCGATCAGCGTCCCGCGTGGGTCCGCGCCTGCCAGGAACAGCCGCCTTTTATCAACCGTGCGCAGAATGGACTCCCCGACCATCTGCCGTTCTCCAGCCAGCGGCGTATGCGCTATTTCCGCGACGACGATCCCGGGTCCGACATCTGGTATGCCGCGCGCGATGGCGAAATGAGCACCACTCATTTTTCGCAGGTATTTCTTCAATTCTAGCGCAGCGTGCAATTCGACCTCGGTCGGTCGTTCCGGAACGTATATGGCACACGTCGCTGTTCCGTTATCGCAAATATTCATAGCATTCCGCTCCTGTATCATTTTTCAATACATCGACCTCACGATCGTGGTGAACGGCGCTTCCTAAGGTTCGCATCCGGTCAGTCCAATTTTGCTGCGGCACGCAACAATTGCAGCCGGATCGCTTCAAAATCGACCGGGGCCGACCGACCGGTCGCGGTTAACGGCTCGCGGTCCATAGGCATCTGTGCGCAGGCCTCCTCGATGGCCTTCCTGGCAACCGGCTTTTTGCTGTCGGCCAGCAGCGTCAGGAGACGGTAGTCCTCCCAGCCATCGCGATACGCCTCGGCCTGCCGGGAAGGCACCGGCCCGAGCGGGCCGGGATAAACCACGGAATAATCCGTTTCGGAGCCCGGCGGATCGAAATCCGTATATGGATCGTCGCGCGGGCCATAATAGGCATAGAACCCCCACCCCTGTAAACCCAGCTTGAAGGCATGCCAGGGCATGATCCGGTAATGCCCTACCAATTCTTCACTCACCTCGGAGCGGTTCGATCCCTGGACGGCGTAGAAGGCATTGATACGGCCCGGTTTTATCTCGCGCTGCCACTCGGGACTATGGAACCAGTTTCCCCAAAACGGCACGAACACGTCGGCGGCAGCGCTCATGGTGCGAAAGCCCTTGAGCTCCGGGAAGGACGGATTGATGTAAACCTGCACCCGCGGATCGACATCCTTGACCCATTTGGCGGCGATGGCAGCCAGCGGAGCCGCGGCCTCTCCTGGTTCATCCCACATTTCACCCATCCAATCCGCATAATCCACCCCGACCGCGCGGTATTCTTGCACGACACCGAGTACATGGTTCCGTATCGCCTGGTGATCCGCCTCGGTTAAATTGTAGAAAACCTCCGGCCGGTTGCCCCACCCGTAGCTGACCCACGGTTTGGGGCCATTGGGAATGATGTAGTTGTAAAAGAAATAGCTGTCTTTCTTCTGGCGGCGCGCCTCGGCCGCTTCGGTGCCGGGGGTGGGCACGCCACCAAAGCTGCTGATCCCGCGGGAGATTTTATCGCTCACCGTGGTTGCCATGATTTCGGTGTCTGCGAACGGCCAGACGGTTCCCACCGGACCATGCGACCAACTGTGCACCCACACGCGAGGCGTCGGCAGCGTGACCGGCAGCACCTCGATCCGCACCGGCGCCGACGGCCCCGGCGCGGCGGCGAGTGTGGTTGTGTAGACGCCCGGTTTCGCCCCATCGGTCTGCACCTCCAGCCAGAAGATCTGCGATCCACACGGCGGCAGCGCGATCAGCGGGAAATCAGCGATGGCGTTGCCATTGGTCAGGTATTTCAGCATCAAGGCCGAGCCTATTTTATTCTCCGCGGAGAATAACGGCCCGGGCACCACGCCCCAGAGCTGAGTCCGCAGCATCCCCGCAACGCGCAGCGTCAGTTTCACCTTCCCAGGCGTCGGCCCTTTGAGCGCGCCCAGTTGCAGTCGAAACTCCTGGGCGCCGGGTTGGAATTCCTGGTAGATGCCGCTGTCGTGAATCGGTTTGCCGACTTGATCCTTGAGCGAGGTGAGTGTCAGCAGCGCCCCTTCATATTCGTTAGTTGCCATCACCACCCGTACCGGCCGGTTGAGAGTATCACGCGGCGGCAGGATCGGGGCAGCCGCGAGCCGCGCCCATTTGTCGTGCTGCGCCCACACGGCGCCCAGCTCCTTGAAGTTAGGATCCTCCAGCAGGGGGCGCTGCCAGGACCAATAGATATGATCGCTGAAGGTGGTGGCATCCGCGCCGGGCAACGATTCGAACGCCACCGGGAATTTTTTCCGAACCTCGCCGCCGATGGGAGTCACGGGGGTCGCCGGGCCGGCGCCCCAGAGGACGAGGGCATTGGCGGACACGCCGGCCCCAAGGTTGATCCGCCAGTACGGCGACTGAACCGGTTTCGGTATCTGCAACCGCGCCCAGTATTCGCCTTTCGTGGTCAGTGGCACATCGACCGCGGTAGCGCGTTCCAGCACCTTTTCCCAAACGAGCGGCTCGTCGGTTCCGGCGGCGGTCTCGACCGTCACCGGGCCGTCACCCCGCAGGTGCATGGTGATTTCGTTGAGCTGATATGGCTGCGGGAATGTCGCGGTCACGGATCCGCCGGTGCCCTCGCCCACCCATATCCCAAATTGACCGTTGGCGGGCAGTACCTTTCCATCATACACCAACTTCACGTTTGTGAAGATCACGTCGCCCCAGAAACCCGAATTCGGATTGAGCAAGTATCCGGCTGGCGCGGGAGTGGGCGCGGCGTCCCACGGCTGGTCCTCCCAACGCACCATCCGCACCTCCGCGGCGCGTCCCGCGGCGACCACTGTTGCGAGTATTCCCAAGGCAACCAGCATACCAGGAATCACTCTCGTTTTCATCGCTGTGCTCCTTTCCCATCGCGCAGCATAATCTGCGTTCGGTGATGGAACGCTGCCATCACAGGTAATTTCACGGTATGTCCTTGTCCATATAGCGGCTAATGACGTAAGGCGCACGACAAAAGCGTGATATATCATCGACAAAACGCTCTCCCGTCTGCAACACTCCCCCACGCAGTATTTTCCGTGGCTTCACCAGCGGGCTTGAGCGAGGTATACTCCGTGGTCCGGTCCCGGCCATCCGGCGTTGAAGATCACGCCGCTGCCGTCCGGCAGGACAAACGGAAACGCAAACGGCTCATGATTTCGGCCTTGTGATACGGTGCGCGGATAAGAACAGATCCGCCGTTCGTTCCATCCCTGGCGCAACGCGTCGATCTCCACGGCATACAGGTAATCGAATCCGGGACCGCCCGCCGACACGATGAAGCGGCTATCCGGCGTGACGTTCACGTGGCAACCCCACCGGCCGGGCGGATACAGGGCGGCCAGATCCTCACCCGTCTGCCAATCGAGCGCACTCAACACCCAGGGGAAGGTAAAATGGTTGAAGTCCGTTCCGAACGACTCCTCGTTCCCCATCTCGGGTGTCGGCATGAGAAGCGGAGCCGGATTGAGATAGCTGATAATCCGCCGTCCATCCGGCGTCCAGATATAATGGTCGCGCGTCCCCAGCATGGATGACGGCCGAACAGCGCGCTCATCGAGCCTGGCCGGGTGGTGAATCGTTCCGTCCAGTGAGGCGATGTGAATCACCTGCTCCACGTCGCGGCCTGGCGCCGGCCAGCGATCATACGCGAAAAGGTCGTGATCGGCCGGGCACCCCAGGAAGTGATTGCAGGTAAACTCCTGTGTTTCGAATAACAGGCGTGCCGGCTCGCCGGGTGTTAACAGGTATACACGACTGTGGACCGGTTCGTTATGCGGCCGTCCCCGGAGCTGACCGACGACAGCACGCCGGCCATCGGCCAGTGCGCTCATGCCGCTGAAACTCCAACCGTCAGGAGTTTCGAGCGATGCCAGCGTCTGCTCGCTGCGCATATCCCAGAGGACGGTGAGGCGCTTGCCTTTGCTTTGACGCAGCAAGGCGAGATCTGTCCCATCGCACACTTCGACAACCATGTATTCGGGTGGAAACGGTCTGGTGATTTCACCGGTTGTCAGATCGAGCAGACAGGTGTCGGCAGTGCTGGGGGCGGGCCAATCCATGTCTCCGCATGTTCGCAATACCACCTGTCGTCCCTGCTGTAGGAAACACCGGCACTGCTGGTAGAGGGTCTGCCATACGGCTGACGTCCCGCGGTTTCCCCGCACATCGAGCCGTAATACTCGCGTACCGGTTTCTTCATCAGTCCAACCGTCGAAGAGACGAGATGCCTGATGAAATACCGAAGTTTCGATGCATATGTCCCTAGGTTTCATATTTGGTTAACATACCTGTTCCGCGGCGAGAATGCTCGGTAAAACTCCTTGGTTTACTGGTAGTTTTCCTGTTTTTTAGCGATTGCACCCCCGGACTACATCCTGATGTTATGGCCGTGCTGCTGCCGATAAGTATGCGGCGGGAGGTGATAGCGCTTTTCAAAAGCACGAATGAAATTCGACAGGTCGGCGTATCCGACGCGTTGCGCGATATCGGTCACGGAATACTCGGTCTCGACCAGTAGATGCGCTGCATGCTCAAGCCGCAGGGAAATGAGGTATGCTTTTGGGGAAAGGCCGATGGTTTTGCGGAAGGCATCGCCGAACCAGTGCGGCGATAAATTGGCCTTCTCTGCCATGAAGGCAACGGTGATCTCCTCGGCATAGTGCCGATCCAGCCATCGTTTAATGTCCGATATCCGTTGTACGGTCTGCTGCGATGTTGCGCTCAATTGCGTTTGAATCCCTAAGTTGAGTAGAAATAGTGCGAAAAGTGGGCCGAAAGCATTGATCATGTGCGCGCGCAATGGAGACACTTGATTGTAAGCAGTCAGACATTCCTCGAAAAGGTTGAAGAAGGTGCTGGATGTCTGAAGATCGTGGTATAAACGGACAGGAAGCGGCTCGCCGATAAGTTTGATATTTTCAACACCGAGATCGGTAGATACTTCGAACACCCGCCGCCCATAACCCTGGATCAGCGATGCCAGCTTACCGCGATAGTATCCGCCCGGTTTGCTGAGCGAAGATTGGCCCGGCACATGAATTGCTGCTCTCTCGTCCAGAGCCTGCCGGTCCATTACATTCCGGCTGAGCAATGCCCATGCTTGTCGATCGTAAAAGTAATCCGGGGAGAGCTCGATTCCACAGCAACAGACCGGTTCATTTACAATGCGATAATGGCCATTTCCTCCAGGGATGATAAGCACGGACCCCGGGGCAAGGGTATACGAATCAGCGTCCTCAATGACGATCTGGCAGGTCCCATGGGTGACAACCAGCAGCTCATGCCCGTGATGCCGGTGCTTGGGAGACTGTATATACGGGACACCAAGCCTTTCGCAATAGGGAGAGCCAATCAGCCGTGCCTGACGGTATTGGGAGTCGTTCGCGTCCTCTCCGGGATGAGCATGCGCCCACACGAGAGGATAACAATAAAGATTCAGGTTGGGGCGCGAATTCGATGTTTGCCGATACATGATGATTCACCCGTGAGGACCGCCGCCCGCATATAGCCGCTAAATGCGCCAACGATCGGACGGTCAGCGGCAATATGCCGGCAAACAGTAAAAATACCAGGAAACCAAGTAGTTTTAAAAAGCAACCGTTGTCACATCTAAAGTATTATAGCATAAGCATGAACCGCATGGTTGCAGCGCGGGCATGCGCCGCTATAGGCGGAGACGAGTCAATCCCGGTCATTGGCAACGTGAGGATGGAACAGCGCATTATTTTCGCGGGAAAGGGATGTGTCATGCGGAGATGTCTTATAGTGTCATGTCTTTTCTATCTGGTCTGGCTCGCGGCAGGCCATGCCGCGCGAGCTGATACGTTGACTCTGGTGCGGGACGGGCAACCCCGGGCGACGATCGTTGTCGCGGCGGATGAGCCGCAGGCCGTGCAGGCGGCGGAGGCCATCCAAAAGTATGTCGAGAAGATGAGCGGCGCTCGGCTGGAGATCCTGCCGGAGGGGCAGGCCGCGGGGGGAGAGGCGCTGCCGGTCCGCATCTCCGTGGGCCATACCGCACTGGCCCGGCAGGCGGGCATCGCCATCCCGTCCGGCTTCGATCTCTCGATTCGCCCCGACGCCTTCGAAGAGGAAGGTTACGTTATACACACGCGGGGCAACACCCTATTTATCGGCGGCAACACCGACGGACCGTATCGCGGCGCGCTCTACGGCGCCTACGCCTTCCTGGAAAAACTGGGCTGCCGGTGGTACTTTCCGGGTGACTGGGGTGAGATCGTGCCGGAACAGAAAACGATAACCGCGCCACACCTCGACGTCAGCTCGCGGCCTGATTTTCCCTTGCGATACATTTCGGCAATCGGCGGGTGGCAGGTGCCGAGCACCGCGGAAGAAATGGATATTTACCGCGACTGGTCTGCCAAAATCGGATTTTTGGACAGTTGGGATACCGGCATGTATCCGGTGGTGGGCGATGGTTTTCTCGCGATTCACCTGCCGCCGCGCGAATATTGGGAAAAACATCCCGAATACTATGCCATGGACCAAGCAGGCAAGCGGCATATCGTCCAGGGGGATGTGGACTACGTAACCATGCTCTGCCTGTCGAATCCCGATGTCTTCACCCAGATAATGCGGAACCTGAAGGCGGCGTTCGCCGGCGAGCGGCCCGGACACCGCGTCTCGAAAAACGGGTTCGGCCTCAGCCCGCCGGACGGCTCGCCGTATTGCTACTGCGATGCCTGTCTGGCGAAAAGCCAGCACTTCGATTATCCGTCCTACTTTGGGAAACCACAGATGAGCGAGGAGTTTTTCAGTTTTGCGGCGAGGCTGGCGCGTGAGTTTCCGGACAAGTATGCGGCCACCATGGCGTATTCGCTGCGCGAGATGCCGCCCCAGGGTATCACCCTGCCGCCGAATATGACCGTCTTATACGCCCCCATCAGTTGCTGCGCGCTTCACTCCAACGGCGACCCATCCTGCTGGCGGCGGCAGGAGTTCGTGAAAATTCTCGAACAGTATCGCCGCCAGACGCCCCACGTCTACCTCTACGAATACCTGCCCGGCGCTCATTCCACCGGTCTTTTTCTGCCCGAGCGATTGACCGCCAACGCAGCGGTGAACTACCCGCTTTATAAGAAGATAGACACCAAAGGCATCATCGCCGAAGGCCGCAAAGCCTGGATGCAGACCTGGATCGGCTATTATGTGACGGCCAAACTGCTCTGGGACGCCGATACCGACGTGGAGGCGCTGAAGAAGGAGTTTTATGTAAATTTCTTCGGCCCCCAGGCCGGCCCGCACGTGCAGTCATGGTGGGATGCCGTGGAACAGGCGCTGGGTGACGCGGAAATTCACGTGCACGATGAGGAGTATCTGAGCTGCGTCTACACGGTCGAGTTTACGAAAAGCATTCACCGATTTGTCGAATCGGCCTTGAAGTCTAAAACCACTGCGGCGCAGCGGGAGCGCGTGGCGGCGTTCGCGTTGATAGCCGACCACCTGGAGGCCATCGCCGAGATGTGGGAAGCCGAAAAGAAGCTGCGCTATGCAAAGGCAACGGCGGCGGCCGACCACGCCCTTGAAGACGAACGGCAATTGCACGGTATCTATTCATTCTTCATCTCCCCGCGCGTAGATCCTACCCCGCGTTCCAATTTCCTCGAAGGATACCGGGAGAGATACCGCAAACTCGCCGCCATGACCGATGGGGAGGATGGCACGATGGTTGCCGCGCTGCCGCTGGAGATGCGCTTTGCGCGCGATCGCTTTAACGAAGGAGTCATCGGCGAATGGTATGCCCCCCGGCACGACGATAAGAAGTGGTCCATGAAGAATACCTTCTTCACCTGGGACGCGCGGGAGAAACCGGAGAATGCGCGGGGCCGCGATTACGATGGGTATGGCTGGTATCGAGGCACGTTTACGGTACCGCGCTCGTGGCAAAACAAGCCCCTTCGCTTCTACTGCGGCGGCGCGCGCGACGAAGCATGGGTCTGGGTCAACGGCCGGTATGCCGGCCACCAGCCGAACGGCTCGCAATCGTTCGATATCGAGATCACCGGCCTTCTCCTGCCCGGTCAAACCAATACCCTCGCCATCCGGGTCTGGAACAAGGCCGCGGTGGGCGGGTTGTACCGGCGCGGCTTTTTCTGGTCGCCGAAGTCCTGAGATATCGCATTGCGATTATCGGGAGTCCATGCCGGTAGCCGGGAACGTGAGAATAGAACCGACACAACCTTGGTGAAAGGGGTATGTCATGCAGAGATATCCTGCATTATCATCGTGGCTTTTCTGGCTGGTCTGGCTGGCGGCATGCCTTGCCGCGCGCGCGGCCCCGCTGACCCTGGTGAAGGACGGACAGCCCCGGGCGGCGATCGTTATCGCGGCGGACGAACCGCGGGCCGCGCAGGCGGCGGAAGCCATCCAAAAGTATATCGAGAAGATGAGCGGCGCCCGGTTGGAGATCCTGCGGGAGGGGCAGGCTATGCGCGGCGAAGGGCCGCAGGCCCGCATCTCCGTGGGCCATACCGCGCTGGCCCGGCAGGCGGGGATCGCCGTCCCGGCCGGCTTCGACCCCTCGATTCGTCCCGACGCCTTCGAAGAGGAGGGCTACATCCTCCGCACGCGGGGAAACACTCTCTTCATCGGCGGTAACTCCGATGGCCCATATCTGGGCACGATCTACGGCGCTTATGCGTTTCTGGAGAAACTGGGCTGCCGGTGGTACTTTCCGGGCGACTGGGGGGAGATCGTTCCCGAGAAGACGACGGTGATCGCACCGCACCTCGACGTCACATCGCGCCCCGACTTCGCCCTCCGCTACATCGGGCTGAATCCCGGTTGGGTGCCCACTACCGCGGAGGAGATGGCGATCTATCGCGACTGGTGCCTGAAGGTCGGCTTCCAGTCCAGCCATGACGCCGGCTTTTATCCGAACGTAGGCGACGGGTTTCTCGGCGTCCACCTGCCACCGCGCGAATTCTGGGAGGAGCACCCGGAATATTATGCCATGGACCAGACGGGCAAGCGGCATACCGGGGAAGGCGACGCGGACTATACCACCATGCTCTGCCTCTCCAATCACGATGTATTCACCCAGATTCTGCAAAACCTGAAGGCGGCGTTCGCCGGGGAACGGCCGGGTCAACGCATCTCGAAGAACGGATTCGGCTTGAGTCCGCCGGACGGCTCGCCATATTGTTATTGCGACCTTTGCGCCGCCGCAAGCCAGCATTTCGAGTATCCACCCTACGTCTATGGGCCGCAGATGAGTGAGGAGTTTTTCAGCTTTGCCGTCAGGCTGGCCCGCGAGTTTCCGGATAAGTGGGTGGCCACCATGGCTTATTCGCTACGCGAGGCGCCGCCGCAGGGGGTGACGCTGCTGCCGAACATGACCGTTTATTACGCGCCGATCAGCGACTGCGCGCTCCATCCCAACAATCACCCATCATGCTGGCGCCGGCGGGAGTTCGTGAATATTCTCCGGCAATATCGCCGCCAGACGCCGCACGTTTATCTTTACGAGTATAATCCGAATTTTCTCACCGGCCTGTTCGTGCCCGAACGGCAGACCGCCAACGCCGCCGTCAATATACCGCTCTACAAGAAGCTGGACATCAAAGGTATCTGCGCCGAAGGGCGCAAGGCCTGGATGCAGACCTGGACCAGCTATTACGTCATCGCCAAATTGCTGTGGAACGCCGATACCGACGTAGACGCGCTAAAGCGAGAGTTTTACACGAGCTTCTTCGGCGCCGCCGCCGGGCCGCACGTGCAGGCATGGTGGGATGCCGTCGAACAGCGCCAGCTCGAGGCGACGGTCCACGCGCACGAAGATTTCCTCATCAACAATGTCTACACCGTCGAGTTCACCCGCGGCATTCGCCGTCACATCGACGCCGCGCTGCGGTCTGCGGCAACCCCGGCCCAACGCGAACGGGTGGAAGCGGTCGCGCTCATCGCGGATCACCTCGCCGCCTATGCCGACATGGAGGCGGCGGAGATGCAGCTCGATTATGCCGGCGCTATCCGGGCAGCCGAGCGCATGGCCGCGTCGCAGGAAAAGCTGCATGCGATCTATCCGTTCTTCATATCGGAAACTTTCCCGGACACACCTAACCCGCCGCAATTCATCGTTCGCGGCCGTCTTCTGCAGTATAAAGAGATCCTGGCGAAGATCGATGGCGAGGAAGGCCGGTTGGTCGCCCCGTTGCCGCTGGAAATGCGTTTCACCCGCGACCGCTTCAACGAAGGAGTGATCGGCGAGTGGTACGCGCCGGCTTTCGACGATAAGGCGTGGGGCATGAAGAACACCTTCTTCACCTGGGACGCGCAGGACGCGCCGGAGGACGCCCAGGGTCACGACTTTAACGGTTACGGGTGGTATCGGGGCGCGTTTACGGCGCCGCCCGAATTCGCGGGAAAGCCGATCCGTTTCCATTGCGGCGGGGCGCTGAATGAAGCATGGATCTGGATCAACGGCGAATATGCCGGCAAATCTGAGCACAAGATCTGGTGGTGGCATCCGCATATTTTCGAGCTGGATGCCGGCAAGTTCATCCACCCCGGTAAGAATACCATTGCCATCCGGGTATGGAACAAAGCCGAGGTGGGCGGGCTTTTCCGGCGAGGTTTTTTTTGGGCGCCGGCTGATTGAACGGAGCGCGGATTGGCAATCCGCGCTCCCGCAAAGAAAGATTCAGTCTCCCGTAACCGTGACCATAACAGTCGCGGCGCCTACCGTGCCGTTCAGCCGCTTCAACTGCACGCACACCTGTTTAACGCCGGGAGTGGTAAATTGGTGCTCGATACGCGGGGCAAGCTCCGGCATGTCGGGCGGAGAGTCCGGTTCATAGTATTTGAATGGCGTGTCGAAAATCCCGTCGTCCTCCCAGTCCCAGCGCAGGTATCCACCTGGAATCA
>Ga0172370_10001141_pt1 | contig 41496 bp, 28 predicted proteins | sample LakKiv5m_FD_114538 | JGI IMG/M metagenome (GOLD analysis project Ga0172370, IMG submission 114538) | Freshwater microbial communities from Kabuno Bay, South-Kivu, Congo - kab_022012_11.5m | ecosystem: Environmental > Aquatic > Freshwater > Lake | place: Democratic Republic of the Congo...
AATGATGTAATCACGCCAATGATCGCCAACCAGATAAAACCTCCCTGTAATACCGTTTGGAATAAGAGAAATTTTCCAATAAACCCGAGGGTAGGTGGCACCCCTGTAAAAGATAACATAGCTACAGCCATGACGGCTGCCAATGCTGGGTATCTTCTCCCTAATCCAGCGTAATTTTCTAGATTCAAACCCTTTTCTTCTTTCTGTTCTAGCGCTATTACTACTGACCAAGCCGCAAAATTGGTAAACGCATAAGCAACCAAGTAAAAAATGGTTGAAGCAATTATTGCCGGAGAAATATCCGCTTGCGCGTAAGGCACAAGCGCCATTAAGATATAGCCTGCATGGGCAATGCTTGAATACGCCAACATACGCTTGATATTTTTTTGTGCAATCGCGACGAGATTACCCAACACCATCGTGATCACTGATAGCGTCCATAAAACGGGGGTAAACGCTATATCAATATGCGGGAAGACCATGAAAAAAATGCGGATCAGCGCTGCAAATCCAGCTGCTTTCGCGCCAACTGCCATGAAAGCAGTTACTGCGGTTGGCGCGCCTTGATACACATCTGGTGTCCACATATGAAAAGGAACCACAGCTACCTTGAAGCTCAGTCCAATCAATATTAATGCAGAACCGATCAAGAATAGTGTCTGATCGTAACTTCCCGATTCAAGCACTTCGGTGATCTTCGATAAATTTGTGACTGCAGTCGACCCAAAAATCAAGGCAGTTCCATAAACAAATATGCTTGAAGAAAAAGCGCCTAAGAGGAAATACTTGATAGAAGCTTCTTCTGAATTTATGCGCGGAACCGCAATACCCGCCAAAACATATAAAGGGATCGAAAGAATTTCAAGCGATAAGAAAATCATGATCAAGTCTGATGACATGCCCATCAACATCATACCAATAATAGCAAAAAGAAGCATTATATAATATTCACCGCGATGAATATCTATTCTTTTTAAATAATCATAAGAAATAGCAATGCCAAGTAAACCGCTAATGAGAAGTAGCACACTAATGAAATGCGAAAATCCGTCGACAATGATCATGCCGCCAAAAGCAATATCCACATACCCCAACCTAGTGAGCACGAAACCAAGGGAGACCAATATTCCAATAGCTGCTAATCCCGCAGTCCAGGCAATATTATCTTTAAATAAAAATACATCCAATAAAAGCAAGATGAACGCCCAAACAGCGAGTATAACCAAGGGTAAAATTGCGCCTATGGAAACCAACAGGTCATTACTCATAACATTCTCCTACGATAAACCATCCTAAATATTCACACAACATTATGGTAAGCCAGCGATTGCGGCTGTTTGAATTACTGCCACTAAATTATCAACTGTCGGACCCATCAAGCTAAAGAATGGTTTAGGATACAATCCAATCCAAAAAATTAAAACCAACAATGGAATTAGGGTGATAATTTCACGCCAGTTTAAATCGGATAAATTGCGATTCTTTTCATTGGTCACCGGACCTAAAAAGAGTTTTTGAAACATGAACAAGATATAAACAGCCGCAAGAATGACACCAATTGCAGCCAATCCTGCATACCAATATGAACCCAGAACGCCTCCCGCGCTTCCAGCTCCCCATGCACCTAACAAGATCGTAAATTCACCTACAAAACCATTCAAACCGGGAAGACCCATAGATGATAAAGCGACAATCAAGGTGATAGCGCCATAAATTGGCATAACTTTCCAAAGTCCACCGAATTCATCCATTTCTCGTGTGTGGCGACGTTCGTAAATCATACCCACGACCAAGAACAAAGCGCCAGTACTAAGACCGTGATTCACCATTTGAAGGATACCGCCTTGGATCCCCTGAGAATTCAAGGCGAAAAGTCCTAACATGACGAACCCTAAATGGCTCACCGAAGAATAAGCAACCAGTTTCTTGACATCGGTTTGCGCATAAGATACCGCGGCGCCATATAAGATACCGATCACAGCTAATGCCGCTACCCATGGCGCTAATCGTACAGCTGCTTCAGGGAATAATGGAATATTAAAGCGTAGAAAACCATAAGTACCCATTTTCAGAAGTACGCCAGCAAGGATAACCGAACCGGCTGTGGGCGCCTCAACATGAGCATCCGGTAACCAGGAGTGCAACGGCCACATGGGAACTTTGATCGCAAAGGCGGCTGCAAAAGCTAAGAAAAGCCAAATTTGCAAATTTCCAGGGATATTATTTTGGGCAAGGAGATCAGGCATCTGGAAGCTTCCTTGTTGGATCCCTAACCACAGAATGGCTAATAACATTAAGATTGAGCCTGCCATGGTGTAAAGGAAGAACTTCACTGCCGCATACATCCGGCGCGGACCACCCCAAATACCAATCAAGAAATACATCGGAACTAATGTAAATTCCCAGAAAATATAGAATAGGAAAAGATCTTGAGCTAGAAAAACGCCGATCATCCCTACTTCTAATAGTAAGAAGAAAATCATAAAGTCTTTTACGCGATCTTCTACAGCAGTCCAGGTGGAAAGAATTGAGATTGGCGTAAGAAAAGTTGTCAATAAAACCAATAATATGCTGAGACCATCCACTCCTAAGAAGAAGTAAATATTCCAATCTGACACTTGAATCCAGAGGTTCTTCACGACAAGTTGTAAATCTGGATTTTCTGGGTTGAATTGAGCCAGCAAGGCAAGTGAAATACCAAACGTAATCAAGGAAGTAACCAGCGCTACCCACCTAGCGAGATTCTTGTGTTCATCACGCAGGATTAGAAGGATGATGACTCCTATTAAGGGAAAGAATGTTACCAATGTTAAGGGGTGAAAAATATAGTTCATAAATCTTCCTCCACAGGATAACTCATGTCACTTTTCATAAAAAGTATGCGTGATATGAATTTCTGAAATCGACCATAATTATTAAACTCTAACGAAATATCAAGTATCCGAGTATGATAACCATACCAAGAAAGATCGAAAGGGCATAATTACGCACATAACCGGTTTGGATTTTGCGCAAGGAAGCAGCTACCTTCTTCGTAAGGTCACCTAGTCCATTAGCAGTAGCATCAATTACGCCGAGATCGATTTTTATTGTCAAGAAATCTGCAAAACGATTAAAACCACCAACTAGCACTTTATCATGGAACCAATCATGCCAAAATTTCCAATCTACATTCATTGCCAAAAATTTGGCAAGCTTTTTGTATGGATTGACTATGATTGCAGCATATAATTCATCCACCCACCATTTGTTATTCGAAGCTTCAAACAAAGGTCCTATGATCCTTCTCAAGGGATCATCTGGACGCTTTGCAGGAGGTGTTGCAAAAAATCGTTCATATCTTTGAGGGTTGTAAATCAACCACGACAAAAAAATGCCAATTAGACCTAATCCAGTGCTAATTGCTGCCACCGAAATTACAAACTCGCCAGCATGAATATGCCCAAATGTGTGTTCTAACCAATGGGTAAAAGTATGAATATGAGGTAGGTTTAAGATACCACCAATGGCAGATAAACTAGCCAAGATAATTAATGGGACTGTCATTATGGGTGGACTTTCTTGTGCATGTTCAGCGGCAACCGATCTAGGCTTACCAAAGAATACCAACAACACTTGTCTAGTAATATAAAAAGCAGTCAGTAAAGCAGCAAGAGATAACAGAATATAAGCGGTTGTATTTAATTCCCTTGCTTCTGCAAGGATTTCATCTTTAGACCAAAAGCCCGCGAAAACTGGGATACCCGACAATGCAAGCGCGCCAGATAAAAAGACCCAAAAAGTGATTTTCATGCGATCTTTGATACCGCCCATATTGCGCATATCTTGTGGATCAAGATCCTTCTCAAAATCCCTGGCTTGATTTTCTGTTTTATTGTGGTTTGAATGATGTTCCGCATAGTGATGACCTCGCTCCACTCCTTGAATGACAGAACCTGCCGAGAGGAATAATAAAGCTTTGAAAACCGCATGCGTAACCAGATGGAACTTGCCAGCAACAACCGCCCCCATTCCTACAGCAGCTACCATGAAACCAAGTTGACTGACGGTCGAATATGCCAGCACTTTCTTAATATCAAATTGACCTACCGCGATCGTGGCTGCAAATAACGCTGTTACTGCACCTACTAGCGTAACCAAATTCTGAGAAAAAGGTACAAGTGAGTAAATTGCATATGACCGAGCAATGAGGTATACACCTGCCGTAACCATTGTAGCCGCATGGATCAATGCTGACACCGGTGTAGGACCTGCCATAGCATCTGGAAGCCAGACATATAAAGGAAGTTGAGCAGATTTTCCCGTTACACCAATCAACATGAACACAGTAATTGCCACTAGAACGGCTGGATAAGCGGCTGCTACTTCGGGAGCTTGCTCAAAGATAGATGTAAATTCAAATGTGCCAAATGCCCAAAAAACTATAAAGGATGCCAGCAGGAATCCGAAATCACCAATTCTATTGACAACAAAAGCCTTTTTCGCAGCAATGGAATTCCCAATCCCGTCTTTTCCCTTATCATACCAGAAACCAATTAGTAGATATGAACATAAACCAACGCCTTCCCACCCAACAAACAGCATCAAATAGTTGTTGCTGCTTACCAGGATCATCATCATGGCGATAAATAAATTCATAAAAACAAAGAAGCGTCGGTATCGACTGATGTCATGATGATGTCGGACATCTTCGTGCATATATCCGATGGAATAAATATGGATCAGTGTACCAACACCAGCAACCACCAACATCATTGTGACTGACAACGTATCAACCTGGAAAGCCCACTGAATATTTAAATCTCCTATCGCGATCCATTCAGCCAACGCTACAATTTGCCCATCCGGTTGAGAGAGCAGAGAAACCCCCAATAATACAGCAACAACAAACGATAAACCCGCTGCAATACTGGCAATCCAACCCACAATCTTTTCACCATGAGGGCTCTTTTCCAGAATCCAACCACCAAAGAACATATTGAATAGGAGACCAATCACTGGGAAGAAGACCACCCAAGGCGCTAAAGAAAAGAAATAAAAAGATTGAGACATATATCAACCTCGTAAATTATTAATATCATCGATATTGATGCTTTGCTTAGCTTTAAAAATTGACACGATCAAAGCCAATCCAACACCAACTTCCGCCGCTGCAACTGCCATGGTAAAGAATACAAATACTTGACCATTCAGCACTTGGTGCATATGAGAAAATGCAACAAAAGCTAAGTTTGCAGAATTTAGCATTAATTCAACCGACATAAAAATTATGATCGCATTTCGACGTATCAGTACGCCCAATGTTCCAATCGTAAATAAGATAATGGATAAACCCAGAAAATATTGAATCGGGAGCATTATTCTTCTCCTTCCATAGAGAACGGTTTGGGTCTCTCCTCTCCACCATTTTTAATCCGATGACTTAGGATGATCACCCCAATCATAGATGCTAAAAGCAAGACTGATATCGCCTCAAATGGCAATAAATATTCATTGAATAATAATAGCCCAACGGCTTTCGGACTCCCAAATGCGGAACTAGATACCTGCATAGGGTTCAGTTCATTCCCACGAGTGATCATTAAATATCCTGCTTCAAAGATCAATATCAAACCAAGAATAATAGCAATTGGACGCTGCCAGGGGATTGAGGGCGCTTTTCCCAATTGTTCAATACCCAATAGCATAATCACAAACAAGAAAAGAACCATGATAGCCCCTGCATATACGGTCACTTGAGTAAGAGCGATAAAAGGGGCTCCAAGCCAAAGATAAAAGATAGCTACAGTGAGGAAATTTAATATCAAGTTCAAAGCAGAATAAATTGCACTCTTACTGATCAACATTCCAAGCGCTGATGCTATAGCTACAATTGAAAGACCAAAAAAAAGGATATAATCCGCAATCATCAAAAATCTCCTAACCTTTAATCAAGGGGATCTTGCATCTCGGGAACAGAACGAGTAAATATACCTGGCTCAACCTTCCGAGGAGTAGTATTATCAATTCCAATCACTGGTTCGAGTAACATTTCCTTGGTATAGATCGCGTCTCTTCGATCCGTAAAAGAGAGCTCATAGTTGTCTCCAAGAGTAATCGCCTCTGTTGGGCATGCATCCTCACAGAACCCACAAAAAATACAGCGCAACATATTGATTTCATAAGTGCTTGCATATCGCTCGCCTGGCGAGAATCTATTTTCATCGGTATTCTCTGCTGATTCAACGAAAATCGCATCAGCCGGACAGGCTGCAGCACACAACGAACAACCAATACATTTTTCCAAACCATTTTCATAGCGATTGAGAATATGGCGCCCTTTGAAACGTTGAGGAGTGGGACGTTTCACCTCTGGATATTGAACCGTGACAGGTTTCTGCAACATCTCACGGAAAGTCGTCATTAATCCGCGCATTATTTCGACTGCGAACATTCAAGTCCTCCATCTACCTGTGTTAATACTTGATACACCATTAAAGACCCAGTCCTGGAATATAAATTTTAATAATTTCTGCGAGCGCCGCTGTTAAAAACACATTCCCTAAAGCGACTGGCAATAAAATCTTCCAACCAAACGCCATCAACCGATCATAACGGAAGCGAGGGAGAGTTGCTCTCACCCAGATCATAACAAATAAAAGCGCAACGATTTTTACAAAGAAATACAAAGGACCTAACCATGGAAATTGGGCTACACCAGGTCCCAGATACCCACCAAGAAAAAGAGTCGCAGAGATCGCACTAACCGCAATCATTTTGACGTACTCAGCCATAAAGAATAATGCAAACTTCATTCCTGAATATTCTGTATGATAACCTGCTGTCAGTTCTTGTTCCGCTTCTGGCATATCAAATGGAGCACGGTTTACTTCAGCAAGTGTAGCAATCAACAAAATTAGAAAGCCAATCGGCTGATAAATGGCAAACCAACCCACTCTCGCTTGCGTATCAATGATCTCCTGTAAGCTCATTGAGCCTGCCATCAGAATCGGACCGACAAAAGCCAAACCTAAAGCTAATTCATAACTGATCATTTGTGCTGATGAGCGAATCCCACCGAGAAGTGCATATTTATTATTGGAAGACCATCCCGCAAGGACAATGCCATAAATCGCGATGGATGTAACGGCAGTGATATACAAAACACCAATATTTACATTACCAGAAACGCCAAGAGCGACTTGTCTTCCAAAAACCTGCACTGTACCACCGAACGGAACAACAGCCAAAATAATTAAAGCGGGTATAACCGTGACAACTGGAGCTAATATAAAAATAAATTTATCAGCCTCCGCAGGAATCAATTCTTCTTTAAATATCAATTTAATTCCATCCGCTACTGGTTGTAATATGCCTTTTGGGCCAGCTCGGTTTGGACCAATTCGTGACTGAATCCTCCCTAACACCCTTCTCTCCATCAGTGTTAAATATGCAAATCCAGTTAATAATATCAGCAGCATTGCAACAGATTTTATTACCCATTCGATCCATAATGCAAAATCCATATTCAATCCTTTACTTCGAACCTCATGATATCTTTTTGATTAATTATTCTTCGCGCTTCAATTCAATAATTGCAGGGCTATTTATTGGGATACCAAAGGATCTAGGAATTAGTAATACTCTCTCAGGTAGTTCCTTACTAATCATCGCTTTTACTGCAACAGTTGTACCCGTTTCGGAAAACCTTATTCTTACCATGTCACCATTATCGACCTTAATACGACCGGCATCATAAGCATTGACAATCACATAAGATTCTCCAATTCGGGTTTCTAGAAGTTTAGAATGCACCAACGTAGTTCCTTGGTCATAAAGGCGAGTGATTGGAAACGCCATCATGCCTAGTTTTGGCAATGTGGCGTCTTTAATGACCGGGATTTCCGGTGTAGTTTCTTCAGTCGTTAAAGGCAATTGAACACCTAATCCCTGTTTATTTGCATAACCTGTTCCGCCATAATATAAATCATCACGTCCTACGATTGGGTTCTGCTCACGAGTTTCCGCTAATTTTTGGTAATCGAGATCTTTAAATACAGGAACCTTGCTTGCTAATTGATCAAATACTCGTGAAGCGCTAATAGACACAAGACCATCTATTCCCATTCTTTCAGCAATAAAGGCTGGAATCGAATAATCCGCCTGAGGTCCTTCAAGTTCTGGTTTTAATGACAAGAGAACCGGTGAGTGCCTAGTTCCAGGACTAGATTCCTGCTTTGGCGGTACCGTTGTTGCTGACAACGCAGGATAAAATCGCTGTACACGCCGTTCGCCAGAAGTGTAACTTCCTTCTCGCTCAATCCAGGATTGCGCAGGAAGAACTATGTCTGCCAACCTAGCAGTTTGTGTCAAGAAAAGCTCTTGTACGATGACAAACTTATCTCCCCCAAAAGCAGGTTGAAAGGCGGGATCATCACCTTCTGGATCAGCAGCAACAATATAAAGCACTTCTGCATTCTGGATATCATCTTCAAGATGGTGACTCGTTTTCCAGTCAATCTCCCACGCGCCTTGGTCGTTAGCATGTTGCCAAACGCCAATCAAACCGTTGTTTGGTCTACCAACATGCTTACTTTCTACCAGCATATTCACGCAAGCCTGAGAAAGAGCCTCTGTATCACGTAACCCCATTCCATCACTTCCATAAAATATGATGGCGTTCTTTGCCTGAGCAAATTCTTTGGCAACATCTTGAACAGATTGATCATTCAAGAGAGATTGAATAGATTCCGGAAGATTTTGGCGTTGTTTGGTCGCTTGTTTGATTACCGATGTCATGGCGACGATCAAAGCGGTTGCGGCGCCAAAATCAAACTTAATAAAATGGTTTGCATGACGATTCAATTTTGTTTCACGTGTATTCAACACGATCAAATTAGCGCCACGTTGAGAAGCTTGTTTTACTCGCAACCACCATAATGGAGCCTCTTCTTCCAAATCGGACCCCACAACAAGGACCACATCACCCTCCCCTAAATCCGATAGCGTTGATCCCTCGGGAAGTCCAAATTTTCGTGTATTCTCTCCGCCTCCCATCGTTGAATATAACGCCTTCTTTCCACCCAATTTTTCAGTTAGGGTTCCTAGGTTATAAAAATCCTCGTTCGATAATCTTCCACCAGCAAGAGTGAATAAATTCTTCCCTGAAGTTCCTAGTTTTTCTGTAACGATTTGCAAAGCGTTATCCCACGATGTTGCTACAAGCTTTCCATCTTGCCGAATAAGAGGTTCTTTAATTCTTTTGTTATCATCGTGGTCTATATTGTTTGAAGCAAAATGGTACCCAAACCGTCCTTTATCACAAATCCACAACTCATTTACATCTTCATTTTGACGTGGCATAATGCGTTTTACGACGGTATTTCCCCCGCTAACAGCTTCCCGGCGGATATTGAGCGTTAAATTACATCCAACTGGACAATGCGTGCATATAGAAGCAGCGGTCTGCAATTCCCAAGGACGGGCGCTAAATCGGAAGTCAGCGGTTGTCAAGGCTCCTACAGGACAAATATCAGTCGTATTCCCAGACCAATAAGAATTAAAGCCGGGTTCAGAATGCGTTTCAATTTCCAAAGATCTACCTCGATTGTAAAATCCAATTACGGGATCATCTGCAATCAGGTCTTGAAACCTAACACATCTGGCACATTGAATACAGCGCTCACGATCCAAGAAGATTAAATCTCCTAAGGGAACATGCTTTTCCATATGTTTCTTATCGCTATACACAAAGCGGCTCTTACTAGGCCCAAATTCCATCGTCAAATTTTGTAAGGGACACTCGCCACCTTTATCACAAATTGGACAATCCAATGGGTGAGAAGTTAACAAAAACTCTAAAATATCTTCGCGAGCTTCCTTCACTCTATCTGATGCGCCAATGACTACCAATCCTTGTGTGACGGGTGTGGTGCAAGCGGTCTCTAATTTGGGGCTAAATTGTATTTTAGGGGTACCGTCTTCTTCCAAAATCGGTTTACCAGTGGAACGATCTATCATGGGTCTGCCTAGTTCTACTAAACACATTCTACACATTCCCACCGGTTCCATTTTTGGATGATAGCAAAATACTGGTATATCAATGCCTACTTTTTTTGCAGCATCTACAACCAAGGTTCCTTCAGGTACCTCTACCTGTACTCCGTCGATTGTCAATGTGACTAAATTCGTCATTCATTACTCCGTTTGCTTCAGATATATTATGCCTCAGCATTGATTGAAGCCTATCATTTTGGCATCATACAGCCCTAATCGGGTTGGTTCTCGCACAGAAGGTTTTTGGATAAATTCATCACCGATTAACAGCGTTCGTGAAATCATCTCGAAACCGCTCGATTCCGCTCAGAACTGATTCAGTTGAGAACTCACCAAGAGCGCAAAAGCATTTACCTTTGATTTGATTGGCGACATCGTACAGTAAGTCAACATCATCTAAAGATGCATTACCATTCGCGATTCGCTCAGTAAGATGGCTCATCCAGAAAGTACCTTCCCTACAGGGAGTGCATTTTCCACAGGATTCATGTCGAAAGAAATGAGTTGTCTTATTAATCAACCATGGAATACTTACCGAGTCATCTATCACAATGACTGATGCACTCCCAAGTTGAGCGCCCACACTGGGCACACTCTCATAATCCATTGGCGTATCCAATGCGTTTTCATCTGCAACGATCAAAGAGGAGCTAGCGCCGGCTGCCATAATCGCTTTTATCTGGCGACCTTCTGGGATACCGCCTCCATGTTCAAATATAAGTTCTCTGAAAGTTGTCCCTAAAGGGAGTTCATAATTTCCGGGATTATTTACATTTCCAGAGAGAGAGAATATTTTTGTTCCTGCGCTTTTTTCAGTTCCAAAATTTCGGTACCAATCAGCCCCATGCGCTACAATCATTGGGATATTTGTCAGCGTTTCCACATTGTTCACAATAGTTGGCTTTCCGAATAGACCATAAGAAGGCGGAAAAGGAGGTCGTAATCTTGGCTGCCCCATCTTACCTTCGATTGATTCTAACAAAGCCGTCTCCTCGCCACAAATATAAGCTCCCGCACCCAAATGCGTATAAATATCTAAGGAGTAATCACTCCCAAATAAATTCTCGCCCAAGTATCCAGCCGCTTTCATGGCTGCAATATGTTGATCGATTCTTGCTGCAATTTGCCAAAACTCACCCCGCAGGTATATATATGCTTTATGTGCTTGGACCGCGTAGGCGCATAAAGCAATCCCCTCTAAGAACTGATAGGGATTGCTTTCCATTATTTCCCGATCTTTAAAAGTACCAGGTTCTGATTCATCTGCATTGGCAACGACATAATGAGGAAATTGATTATTATCGATAAACGACCATTTAAGACCTGTCGGGAAACCAGCGCCACCACGCCCTCTAAGCCCAGATTTCTTCACTATCTCGGTGACTTCACTAGGTTCCATAGTGTTCACCGCATTTTGAAAAGCTAGAAAGCCACCCGATTTGTGATAAACTTCCAAGTTGTCAATATCTTGAATATCTCTATGTCTTAATAATACATACTGTTGAGATTGATTTCCGTTTTTGGTTATGCCATGCTCAATCAAGGTTATCTCTCCTTCGATATTGTGCAGCTTTCGCTCTAAGTCTTTCAACTAGCGATAAGGCATTTTCAACAGTTTGGTTTTCATAATATTCCAATCCTTCACCTGATTGGAGTTGAAATACAGGTGCACGATCACATGCCGCCAAACACATTACAGATTCTACAGTGATGAGACCATCCGAGGTCGTTTCACCTGGCTTTATTCCTAATCTTGTGCATAGATCTTCTAGGAATTTTTCTGAACCTCGTAGCGCGCACGGAAGATCTGTGCATACCTGCAAGCGATAACTTCCTTGCGGGTGGTCATAATATAAGCTATAAAAACCTACAACTGAGGCTACTTCGGTCGTGGAAATGCCAACTATTCGACCAATTTCGATCATTTCTTCCCGGCTTACAAACATTTTATCTCTTTGCGCCAGGTTTATCAGCGGCATAACCGCAGACCTTCTTTCACCAGGGGGATACTTGTCAAGAATTTCTTTTATTTCGTTAGCATATTTTTCAAGCAACATATAACCTCATCAATATTCAGGACGATATTTCATGTTAACGATGTTTTTTATCATCTTAGCGATCCACATCACCCAATACAATATCCACAGTTCCGATTAATGCAACCAGATCAGCAACAAGGTGCCCCTTTGCAATCACAGGGAGGATCTGCATATTGGTAAAAGATGGGGTTCGCCAATGTACTCGATAAGGTTTCGGACTTCCATCACTTTCGAGATATAGACCTAATTCTCCACGCGGGGATTCAACTGCAACATAGACTGAACCTTTAGGTGGAGAAAAGCCTTCTGTCCATAACTTAAAGTGATGGATAAGGGCTTCCATGCTAGTCCCAATCTCACTACGCGGCGGTGGAACATATTTGCGATTATTACTGCGAATTGGTCCCATCGGTAGTTTATCCAACGCTTGTTGAATGATGCGTAAAGATTGACGCATTTCTTCCATTCGAACGACATAGCGAGCGTAAGTATCACTATCAGTATGAGTTGGGATGTCAAAATCGTATAACTCATAGCCTGAGTAGGGTTGGGATTTTCGCAAATCATGTGCGATCCCGGCGGCACGTAAGCCTGGTCCTGTAAGCCCATAATCTAAAGCTACTTCAGGTTTAAGAACTCCAATGCCTACAGTGCGATCAACGAATAATGGGTTTTTGGTCAACAGCGCTTCATATTCATCGATTTTGGCAGGGAATGTCTTTAAAATATCACGTACCGCATCCTCGAATTCTACCGGTATGTCTCGCCACAAACCACCCGGTCGCAAATAAGTCGTCATCATTCGTTGACCACTTACTAATTCCATAATATCTAATATCTTTTCTCTCTCTCGAAAACAATAGAGGAAAACAGACATAGCTGCCAAGTCTAAAGCATGAGTTCCTAACCAGACTAAATGAGAAGCAATTCTTTGGAGCTCAGTTAATATGACCCTGATTGCCTGAGCGCGTGGCGGCACATCAAGCCCAGTTAATTTTTCAATCGCAAGACAATAAACAAGATTATTTCCGACATTATTCAAATAGTCAATACGATCACTCATGACCTCAGCTTTGACATAAGTCTTAGCTTCCATATTCTTTTCGATCCCGGTATGCAAGAAACCGACATCTGAAATACAGTTGATCACCGTCTCGCCATCTAACTCAAGCAGCAAGCGCAAGACGCCATGCGTACTCGGGTGTTGGGGACCCATATTTAACAAAACCGTATCCCCTTCAATGGCACGGTTTGAAACTAGATGTTTAATTTCATCAAGCGAAACAGGTGTAATTGTAAAACTTGTTCCAACGAGATTATTATCATTATTCATTGGCACGCTTCCGTGATTTTTTCGTTTATTCTATTCTTCTGCATAAGGTTTGCGAACATCAATTTCGTCAAAATTAAACGTATATTGAACTTCTTCATACCCCAAGGGATAATCTTTCCGCAGAGGATGACCTTCCCAATCATACGGCATGATAACCCGCCGCAAATCGGGATGACCCTCAAACTTGATACCAAACATATCCCAAATTTCGCGTTCAAACCAATTCGCGTTCTTATAAACGTCTACTAAACTAGGCATTATGGGTGCATTTCCATTTAGCGCAACGCGCAACCCAAATATCAGATTATGCTTAATAGATCTAAGACGATAGATAAGGTGAAAACGCGGTTTTTCCTCAGGCCAGTAATCCACGGCTGTTTCTTCAGCAAGTAATTCAAAATGGAACTTATCCCTCAAGGTTTTACAAACGTGGATGATATTCTCTGGGGGAACAACCATGCAGGCTTCATTACAGGGTTCATAATCATCTGCTGAATATTGTTTTTTAAGCTCGCGCTTAATTTCTTCGATTGTAGGAGATTGATTTACTTCTGTCATAGAATCTTCGTTTCCAAGATTAATTAATCAATAATAATTTATCTCTTGATGAGATCTGCTTCCATTTCTAAATTATACTATGCCCAATCTTTCAAAGTTTCGTTTCTAACTTTTTCATGTAATGTCAAAATACCATGGATCAAGGCTTCAGGTCTAGGTGGGCATCCAGCAATATACACATCAACAGGGACAATCTCATCAACCCCTTGAACAATTGCATAATTATTAAACACACCACCAGTGGAAGCGCAATCTCCCATAGAAATTACCCACTTCGGGTCAGGCATTTGGTCGTATAACCGACGAAGAACAGCGCTCATCTTTCGAGTTACTCGCCCAGCGACAATCATAAGATCAGATTGCCTTGGGCTTGCACGCATCAATTCCATACCAAAACGGCTCATATCATGATTTGAAGCTTGGGCTGCCATCATTTCAATAGCGCAACAAGCTAATCCAAATAACATTGGCCACATTGCATTTGTGCGAGCCCAATTAACAGCCTGTTCCAGCGACACAGTTACGATACCCATATCGCCAAGTTTCTGCTCTATTCCCATTCCAGCGCTCCTTTCTTCCAGGCATAAATATAACCAACCAATAAAACCAGGATGAAGATGAACATCTCAATCAAACCAAATAATCCCAATTGATTAAATGCAACTGCCCAGGGTAAAAAGAATACTATTTCGATATCAAACAAAATAAAGAGAACCGCTATCAAGTAAAAACGTATCGGCATTCTTCTCGTACCCGGTCCAATTGGTCTCATACCAGATTCGTAAGGGAAGGATTTTCTAGGAGTGGGGTGGTGTGGTCCAAACACATGACCTATGACCACTACAAGGATTGCCAAGATGGTCGCGAAAGCGATCAAAACAACAATCGGAAGATATTCATGCAACATAGTGTTCCTTTCAATTTGTAAAGACGGTTCAACCGATTGAATTTATTAAATTTAAACTTGAACAAGTTTATCATATTCTTTGTGAAAAGTAAGATTAAATATCAAAATTAATCTTAATTCCTCATTTTTCCTTTATCATATCAGCAATCTCCATAAAAGAAATACATATAACCTATCTCCACCATGCAGTATAAATCTGATCGATTAAGAAAATGTAAATATTATAAAATTTTTAAAACCAAATCATATTATAAATGATTAGGAGTGTTTTATTCTAGAGATAATCGCGTAATTCGCGACTTCTAGTTGGATGGCGTAATTTTCGTAAAGCTTTTGATTCGATTTGGCGAATACGTTCTCGCGTCACATTAAAGTATTGCCCAACCTCCTCTAAGGTATGATCTTTTCCATCAACCAAACCAAACCGTAACTCGAGCACCTGACGCTCCCGTTCAGACAAAACAGCCAAAGCATCCTTTACAGACTCACGCAGCATTTCCCTGGCTGCAGCATCCATCGGCTCTTGAGCATCCTCGTCCTCGATAAAGTCTCCTAGTTGACTGCTATCTTCGTTCCCAACAGGACTATCCAATGACATTGGTTCTTCCATCGCGCGCATGATCCGGTTTACTTTAGCTGCAGCTCGATTCCATCGTCTACGAATACCCTCGTCTACGGGAGTAGCGTTTTCCAAGGAACGCAAGATCGCTTGCTTATCACCTGGGTCAAGGTATCCAGATTCAAGGGCAATATCTTCACTCGTCGGTTCACGACCAAGCTTTTGTATTAGGTCTCGTTGAATTCTCAACAATCGATTCAACGATTCAAAGATATGCACCGGTATCCGTATCGTGCGGGATTGATCAGCTATTGATCGGCTAATCGATTGACGGATCCACCAAGTAGCATAGGTGCTAAATTTGTATCCTCTTGTTGGATCAAATTTTGTCACAGCTCTTAGTAATCCAATATTTCCTTCTTGGATCAAATCTAAAAATGAACTACCACGACCAATATAGCGTTTAGCGACACTTACAACAAGCCGAAGGTTCGCACGAATGATCGCGTGATGAGCTTCATCGCTTCGCTCATGAATCAACTTGATCTCATCAAGTAGGATCTGATCATCAGGTAAATATCGGATAAAAGTGGATTCAGATGGTAATTTCTCTTTTTTAGTTATATATTTATTTAGTAAAGCGCTTGTTTCACCTGGCATTGTGTACAAATACAGAAATACAGAAAATGCATTCCTTGCTACACCATTCCACAATTGATCTGTTCCCCAAAGTCCATTATCAAGATAGGATCTTAAATAGGATGATCCAGGAATACTCCAGGTTTCACGTAGCATATGTGCTTCTAGGAGAATTTTTTCAAGCTGAGGAGATTCGTAACCCAATCTATTCGTATCTTCAAGAACTCGAATCCACGAGGTTGTCATATCCTCAAAGATGGCTCGAAAGACCGGTCGCGGTAAAATAATCTCATAGTCGGATAATGATCCCTTTGCTTGAGCCAAAGGATGTTTTTTTGAAATTAGCTCCAGACGTTTTTCAGCTTCAAGCTGCGTGGCTAACCAAAATTCCTGGTCAACATTCAGAAGTGATATATTTCCGATTTCCTTTAAATATAAACGAACTGGGTCTTCCCCAATTTCAGACAACAACTTTGGATCTTTGAGAATTTCAGTCGGTTCTTCTTGCGGTATACTATCCAAATCATTCCCTTCTGAAGAGAGATCATCATCGTAAACTTCTTCCCCGGGTTCAATTTCGTTTTCTAGCCGATCAATAGATATAGAATCCGAATTGTTCCAATCGTTATCCTCTGTCGAGAAGTCTCCTTTTATTTTACTCATCCAAATCTCCTATATCGATGAGAGAATAGAATTCCAGAGATTGGATTTAAATTCTTGTTCTTATCAATAAGCACAGGCGACCCTATTTATATTCATTATTTGATGATCGCCCGGTGCATTCATGGATAGCATGATCTAATAATTTTCTTTGTTGCGTAAGTTGTACCATAGTTTGCCCATATTGGGAAATGGTTTTAAATTCCCTTTGATTATTTTCTGAGTCATCTAATAAGAATCGAATGTAATCAATATCTTGAGACAATCTTCTTTGGCGTAAATCTAATAACCCTCGCAATAAGTCCTCTGTAACCCGTTCTTTTCTCGAATCAAGTTCCGATGTATGAGATAATAATTCGTCGGCTTTATCCATCATTTCCAGCGATAAATTACTTAAAATATATTCGCGAGGTTCAGCAATATCTTGATTGTTTGCTTTTAGTATCAAACGAATAAATTCTTGATGATCAACTTGTTCAAAATCTTTTTCTGATAATGTAGTTAGCTTCTTTTCTCTAAATTTGCGATCAATAATAAAAAGCATATCGGGATAACGTAAGAGAATTGCTAGACAATGTTCCTCTAATTTTGTGGGGCTTATTTTTAGAGTCGTAACGACTTTTTTTATTGAAGCAGATTCTCTTTCATCTTTTTTTCTTCGCCAATTTGCTCTTCGCGTTCGAATGGTTGAGCTTTCTAAAAGAGCCCGTTCATCAACATGTAAAAGGCGGGCTAATCTCTGATGATAAGCATCTCGTTCAATCGGATTGGGGATATCAGCAATTAAAGGTAATACCTGTTCCGCAACTTCGTTTTTTGCTTTGGGATCCTCAATATCAAGATTAGCAGCTAACGTCTCCATTACATGGATCACGATTGGACGAGCATTTGCAATAATCTTTTCCCATTCTTGTGGATCTCTATTAACAATTTCATCGGGGTCCAAACTATCTGGTAATGTTGCCACACGAATATCTGCATTCAGCCTGGCTTCATGTCCCAGCAACCCACGCGCATCGAATATCGGATCTTGTTCATGATCTAGGGTTTGGCGTGCAATTTCCAGCCCCCTCAGTGTTGCTTTATCACCAGCCGCATCAGGATCTAGGGCTAATACGATACGACGGCTGTAGCGATTAAGTTGAGACAACTGAAATTCTGTTAGCGCAGTTCCCATGGGCGAGACTGTATTTGTAAAACCAGCTTGATGGACAGCAATCACATCCAGGTATCCCTCCACAATAACGACTTGATCATTTGCTCGAATTGTCTTTCTCGCCCGATCCAATCCATATAACAAGTGTCCTTTATCAAAGATGACGGTTTGTGGTGAATTTAAAAATTTTGGAACATCCTCTGGGTTTAGTATACGGGCGCCAAATCCAGTCATTCGACCGCGTAAATCACGGATTGGAAACATTACACGATGTCGGAATCGATCATAATATCCCCCAGAATCTCGCTCGCTGACCATACCCGATGAAACCAAATCATCTTGAGTGTATCCTTTTGACAAAAAATATTGTAAAGTAGCATCCCAAGATTCCGGAGAATAACCCAAACCAAATGCCTCTATCGTTTCATCACTTAACCCGCGCGCTTCATGAAGATATTTAAACGCAGTTGCTCCTTGCTGAGAATTTATTAGTTGATAGCGGTAATAAACAACTGCATCTTCCAGCAAATTCCGTAGATGCTCATTCTCCTCCACAGCAGCTTGGTCTTCGGGTGAGGGTGGTTTTAATTCAACCCCCGCTCTTTCAGCAAGATAGTGCAGCGCCTCAGAAAAATCCCATCCCTCTCGTTTCATAATAAACTTAAATACATCTCCACCATCATTGCATTGACCAAAACAGCGCCAAGTACCTGTATCAGGAAAAACTACAAACGCTGGTGTGCGGGTATTCGAATGAAATGGACAAAAACCAATATAGTTCTTTCCAGTGCGACGAAGCTGTACAGTCTCAGAAATTATGTCAACGATATCAATCTGATTTTTAATTTGTTCAATTGCGGACATCTTTTTAAAAGTTCTTTATATAAAATTCCTTAATAATCGTACTTAATAACTCTGATCATATCCTTGAAAGCTAGCGTTCACAACCAATGTTTTACCCTTTTTAATAAACAGGACCGGATAAAACCATCTTTTGTGGGTATTCAACTTCATAAGCATAACGGATCGTTATTTTTGCTTGTTTTTGAAGATTGAGTTCCCAGTCAATTAAGTTTAATTCACTTTGATTTTTTGGCTTTGGATCAATATGAACAAGGCGGATTTTTATATCCTCATGCTCTGAAACAGGGATCTGATCCTGGAGGATGATATTTACTTCGGAGTTTAGAAGATTTTCCAAATGAATTTCATATCCTATTTGATGACGACGTTTTCCTCCTATGATTCGCTTATCGACCTCTTGACGAATTAATTCACGTTCAACCTTGATACGATCCTCTACGCCAAAAAACATGTCAAGTTCACCCTTCGGAACAATCAATTCAATCTCCGTACTCCCTATATATTCTTCACCGAAAAACAGGTTTACTTGACCAGGTAAAAATGTATAAACACTGTCATTTTTTACATTAATCTGGCGATAAACTGCTTCAACTATCCGAGGAGCGGTCACATACTTCAAACTTGGAGTAAGATCAATGGGGGTAATATTGACCTTGTGAGGAGACCCATCTGCAGGTATGTTTATCTTGCCTGGTAGCTGGTAAGAAACAGATGGACCAGAGCTATCCACCTGCACACCGACTTCTTCGGATTTGATCATCGCGCTAGTACGGCGCTTCATAGTCTTTTTATCTAATTCCAGGTCATCCTCCGCTGATTCTGCAGCTACAGTAAAACGAGCAGACATAGGTGCAGGCGCCATATCCCACAATTCTTGCCTTGGGGAAATATACCAGGGATCTAGTTCCGGCTTGATAAAAGCTAATGCTGGGCGTGCTGTTGAAAGTTTGAGCATAACATCGACCCAATCTTCATCTGAGTTTTGGGAAACCTGTGCTAAGTAAGAAATCTCCAGCGTAAATTGATTTTCATTATCTTTCAATCTAAAATCATACAACGGTTTCCAAGATGCGGACATTTCAAGATAATTAAATTCAATCGTTAAGTCACCATCACCCAACATTTCTACATCAATATAAGCAGAGTATCGTTCCTTGGAGCGTGAATTTCTTAGCAGTTCAAGTTGATTCTGAGTTTGGTGAATCCGTTGGTCTACTTCCCTTTTCTTAACTTGAAGTTTGAGACCATCTGAATATAAATGTTCAGATTGTTCTCGTAATTGTTTAAAAACATCCATCAAGGAATTGAAATCAGCTTCTCCAGATATCAATCCGGTCGCGTAGAGTTCTGAATGTCCAGAAATTGCCTCTACTTGGGAACGTTCTTTATTGATCAAATCAATTTGTGCCTGCAATCCATTGGCTTCATCTTGTAATGATTCTAGTCGCCTCTCCAAATCCTGTACTTTTTCGATAGGATTATCCACGTAAAAACGACTCTGAATTTGCATTCCCAAAAGGCGAGACGGAACAGTAGCTTTTGCAGATGCGCGAGCTGAATCTCTTTGCATTTGCAAAGATAATCCTTCTATTTCCAATTGGTGCTTTCCACGTTTAAGAGATACAGTACCCTCACGTGTGATCCTGGCGCCCTTTAAATAAACTGTTGCTGCAACAATCTGTGTATCCAATATTATCATTATGATTCTCCCAAAAAAAGGTTTACACAACCAAATCGATCGCGTTATGTGCTTTGCGTATCAGCGCTCGTTTTACTCTAGAAAGCAAAGCGCTCGAATACCGAACTTAATATTCTTCTATTAAAATCCTTCCAACCGAGACATATCTGCCACATGATCAGCCATGGATGCAATCTGTTGCAATAACCCAAGCCGATTTTCCCGTAGTTTTTCATCTTCAACCATGACCAATACTTCATCGAAGAATTGATTGATCAATGGGATCAGCGGTAGGAAAGCTGATAAGAAATCATCAACTGATCCTTCTGATCGATGAGTATTTATAACTTGATCAACTGCTTCAAAGAGATCTCGTTCTTCTATCTGGATCAACGCACCAGAATTGACTGAATAACTAGTCTTCAGATCACGTGTAATACGTACACATCTAGAAAAGGCTGGCAAAATAGTATCCCAATCAGAACGTGATACCCATTTACCTAGCTCCATTACAGCATAACTCGCCCGAGCTGGATGATCGCCTTGTGCCGCAAGAATTGCATCCACAATATCATAACGTGAACCTCGTTCCAGGAGAAGATATCGTAAACGCTCTATGACAAAATCCAGAACAGCTAATAGATCTTCATCATTGTTATCAATAGGTAGATACTTCGCAGCTTCTCTGATTGCTATAGATAGATCAAAATCTATATCCCAATGGATCAAATTTTGCACAAGCCCTAATGCAGCTCTCCGAAGCGCAAACGGGTCTTTATTACCTGAGGGCGCCAATCCTGCAGAAAACAATCCTGTAAGGCTATCTAATCGATCTACAAGCCCAACGATCAAACCCGCTTTTCCCCTTGGTATTTCGTCACTCGCAAAGCGGGGAAGATAATGTTCGAAAATAGCTTGCGCAACTTGATTTTCCTCACCCGATTGTAATGCATAATATTGCCCCATTTGTCCTTGTAAGGAAGTCATCTCGATGACCATTTGCGTAGCCAAATCAGCCTTACATAGATATGCAGCCCTCTTTGCTATTTCCCTCTCTTCTTCTGATAAATCCACTAGTCCAGCAAGAGAATCAACCAATTCTACAAGTCGTTTGGTTTTATCCAACATTGAACCAAGTTTTACTTGAAATGTCAGGGTATTAAGTTTATCAACATAAGCTTCTAAAGGCTCTTTCAGGTCTTCATTAATAAAGAACTCCGCATCGGCAAAACGAGCACGAATGACATGTTCATTTCCCACCTTCACAATGTCCATCCATTCTCTCTCACCATTTCGGATAGCGATGAAATGGGGTAGTAACTGATCTGAAGAGCTATCATTTTCTTTCGGGACTACCGGGAAGTAACGTTGATGTTTCTTCATCACAGAAATCAATACTTCCTTTGGAAGATCCAGGTACTTAGCATCAAATTCACCACGTAATACCGTAGGCGCTTCAACTAAGTTTGCCACCTCTGCAAGTAAAGCAGGATCATCTGGTATTGTGCCACCTATCTCTATAGCTGCTGCTTGCACTAGGTTCTGGATCACATTTCGCCTCTCTTGAATATCTAATAATATTCCTTGCTTTTCAATAGCTTCAAAATATGCTTCCAGAGATTCTATCTCAATCTTTTCCGGTTCATGAAAACGCAAGCCATGAGTAAATTTGGAAGAATGCAATCCTGCATATTCAAAGGGGACAACCTGAGTTTGTTCCCCTTCGCCATAGAGCGCTAAAATCCAACGAATGGGACGTGAAAAAGCGAGATTCGTATAATTCCAGCGCATCGTTGTATCAAAGCGAATCGCGGCAATTAGAGTTGGCAGTGAACTAGATAATAAGTTAAGTGTTTCTTTTCCACTCTCACGTACAACTGCAACCACATAATTACCGCCATCAATGTCACGAACCTCCAATTGATCAACATCTACCCCCTTACTGCGAGCAAATCCTTTAGCAGCTTTCGTTGGCACTCCATCATTATCAAAAGCACGGTTGGCTGGAGGTCCTTTGACTACTTGCTCAAGATTGTCCTGCCTGGGAGATAATCCTTCAATTTGAACTACGAGTCGACGTGGTGTACCATAAATATGTATTCCCTGATAGGACAACCGCAATTGGTGCAAAAGATCCTCAATTAGTTTTCCTAATTGAGAGATTGCCGAATCAAGGTCTTTGGCTGGAAGTTCTTCAGTACCAATTTCTAACAGGAAAGGAGATGGTACAGAAATTGGAATAGCTTGAATATTGCTCGTTTCTTCATCAATCCCTTTTGAAGAAATATAAGAGGATTCATCAACTCCATTCTTAATAAAAGGATACTCAAACTGTTTACGTTGTTCAATATATGTCTCTGATACACGTCTGGCAAGTTCACGCATTCGCCCAAATAACGCTTGCCTTTCTGTTACCCCAACTGCTCCCCGCGTATCCAACACATTGAATGTATGAGAACATTTAAGAATATAATCATAGGTTGGAAGAACTAATCCTTGTTTCAAACAAGATTCTGCTTCGGCTTCAAACAAAGTATACATACTTCGTAATCGATCAATATCAGCGATCTCAAAATAATACTTGCTATGTTCTTGTTCTGCTTGAAGATTAACGTCTCCATCCGTCAGCATTGAATTCCATTGTATATCTCTGAAATTTGAAACTCTTTGTAGCGCAATAGCTATACGTTCCAGTCCATAAGTTAATTCTACGGACACAGGATCCAACACGATTCCACCAGCTTGTTGGAAGTAAGTAAATTGTGTGATTTCTTGACCATCTAGCCAAACCTCCCAACCTAAACCCCAAGCGCCTATGGCGGGTTGTTCCCAATTATCTTCTACAAAACGAATATCATGTTGACGTGGGTCAATCCCCAAGGCTTTCAATGAATTCAGGTAAAGCTCCTGTGGATTCCCAGGATCAGGTTTTAAAATGACCTGGAATTGATAATGCATTTGTAATCGATTTGGGTTTTCGCCATATCGTCCATCGTCCGGACGAATGGAAGGCTCAACATAGGCTACACTCCAAGGTTCTGGACCTAATACTCGCAAGAATGTAGCAGGATTCATAGTCCCTGCTCCAACTTGCGAATAATAAGGCTGCCAGATCAAACATCCATAATCTGCCCAGTAATTCTGTAACGTCATGATAATGGATTGAAAGTCTAAAGTATCCGTCATAATTCTCCACGAAGTTTTGAGATTATTGGTTGAACTTACTTCCGATTATAATCGGAACTACATTATTTTAAAAGAAAAGGAGGGATTCTGTTGTAATTATTAATCAGAATCCTTCCTTTAGTAATCGCTATTCGTTCAATATAATCACCAAAGAAAGTACTTTTGAAAATTTAGTGAATTTCGCCTGCCAGTTCCCTATCAATAATACTCTTAAAGATTTCGAATGGTTGAGCGCCAACGATCGGTAAACCATTCAAAAAGAATGTTGGCGTTGAACTCACACCTAAAGCTGACGCATATTGATAATCCGCCATCACTTCATCCTGATAACGTTCGGATTCAAGACACTCTTCAAATTCATCTAGATTGAGTTCCAATTTCTTGGCATATTCCAAATAGGAATCTTGATTAAGCTCGCCGCCAGAAAACAATTCATCCTGGTATTCCCAAAATGCATCTTGCTCCGCTGCACAATTGGCTGATTCTGCTGCATGAGATGCATTAGGATGAATAGACGAAAGTGGGAAGTCTCGGTAAACGATCCTTACTTGATCAGCATAATCATTAAGAATTTTGGGGAACACTTCTTGATGCCAACGTTGACAATATCCACATTCATAATCACTAAACGCTATGATTGTAATCGGAGCATCGCTTGGTCCAATCGATGGATCATCATCTTCTGGGACATCATACCGTTTGACTGTCCTTTCTGTGGGCATAGCCCCTTCTTTTGTCTCACCTTCCTGTGCTACTGATGTTGAAGGAACTGATTGTGCTACATTGATGGATTGTGAATCGCGTCCCCAAAGTAAATAGCCGATACTTAATCCGGTTACCAACGCCAGAAGGATTAGGAATGGATAGATATGAGCTCGTTTAAATACTAGAACCTTCTCGTTTGATTTCATTGTCTCATCGTTCATTATAGATTCTGTTTCCTCATTCAGAAATATAGTTGAAATAATGATGCGGATTATATCACGATGACAAATGCGAGTCGTTTTCCAAAAATCCTCAATTAAACTATTTAAAACGAAAACTGAACTTAAAGAGCTTGCTTAATACCCATCACGATAAGAATTATCATAACGATAAGAAACAGAAACATAATCACCATCAGAGCCAAGAAAATGATTTTGATTAAATCATGCGGTTTGTCCCCGCTCATTTTTCCCGTCTGTCCATTGATCAGAACATTATATTTCTTGCCTTGATATAGGTAAGTTCCTACCCAAATCGGCAATAAAATATGCTTATAAGTCATATCAGCCCATTTTCCATAAGTGATCTGGAAATTTTTCTTTTGATAACCAATTTCAGTTGTATGGTATAAAGTCGGGTGAAGTTCTTTGTTAATGATCTTTCTAGCGATAATCGATGCATCAGATACTGATCTGTCATATAGTATCGTTGACCACCCCGCCACATACTCTGGTTTAAATTCCTTCACATCCTGTAGGCTAAATGGACTGATTTTTTCCAAATCAAGCTGATCAATAGCAACAACCCCAGAAATTAACAAATCATTGAAAATCTTACTCTGAACACCATTTCTCGGTTGCCATTGTTCAGAACCACCTTGACCCACCTGAACTTCACAAGACCAATTCACTTCATAAATACCATCGAAAGTCCAACAGGAGTAATAGGCAGGTTTCAGGCTTATTTTTTTGCATGCAGAGACAAGATTATCAACTGTAAGCATCCCTTCGCCCATCCAATTTCTTAATCGTTTGATTGCTTCTTTATGGTCTATTTCCACCAAAACGATCACATGAGGGTCAATTAAATCCTTCGTTTCGTCTGTATTGCTCAGTTGATGGGAGCCGCAATATGGACATGTTAGAGATTTTATTGTCCTTGGAAGAATACTCACTGAACCACAACTATCGCAAACCAATCTTTGTTGACCTGCCAGCCAATGATGGGCGTTGGTGGTAGGCATAACAAAATCAAGTACCTTTTCGGCGCGATCAGCAATCGAATCATGTTCCTGTTGATCAACTTGAGAAAGTAAATACCCACAATATTCACAAAAGGCAGTTTTTTTCTCAGTAGAGAAAGTCATACGACCACCACATTTAGGACATAGGATTGAATTTCCTTGAGTAGAAACAAGATCATCAGTACTCGCAATAAACTGGTTTTCTCCATCATCGATTAAGCGAGAAGAGTCTATTTTCCCACTCAAGAGAGCCAAACCTCTTCGCGCAGTGGTATTGTGAGGATCAATCGCAAACGCTTTCTCGAGAAAGTTTTTTTGTTCCTCTGGATCATTCGTGGTTGCTGATAACCAAATATATGGACGAGCATCTAATCCATTTATTATGCTGGCTCGGATCAACAGTGATTGCGCTAGTTTTTGATTCCCCGCCTTTGCAGCGGTGATTCCATCACGAAGGTACTCCTCAAATTGTCGCTCTCTCCTAAAGCTGTAATCATCGGTCATCTTAGCCAGAGTTTAGCAACTGGATTGGATTAAGTCAACAAACCTTTCAAGAACGCAAGCGCTACTATTTAGATACGCTTATCTTCTTTCCTTATTAGACTAGTGGATCGATAAAAAAAGTCCCCTGCATTTTGATTTACAGGGGACTTTTGTTGAACAGCTCACGACTGTTAACGAGAAATTCCTCAGGTACCCGCAGGGCTGCACGAAGCTGAGGAAGCGCTGCCCAGCGAGAAAGAACTACTACCCGAGGATTTCGAAGCAAACATAGATATCTTTTTCTTGATCTCCGAACTCCCACAACTTGGGCAGAGGACTTCTTCGATCACGTTTGCACTTCGGACAAGTTCTTCGAATGTCTGATTACATTTTGAGCAAACAAATTCGAAAAGTGGCATAAAAAAACTCCTGGTGATTGGTTTGTTTACCTTCTTAATGAAGACACTGGGATTTTATATCCCTAAATTAGATGCGTAATTTACCACAAAGTTGCAAAGCATAACCGAAAAAGTCTTATTAGTCTAGCGTCACATTTTCCTGAGCATTTACAATTCGATCTAATAAAGAATCAAATTCCTGATCAATCACTTGCCAATCCTTATTTTCACCATACCAGGAAATGATCTCTTTCGCGCCAACTGCAAATGGAATTCTTGCAGAATACTCAGGTACCAATCGTTTTATTTTTGAGTTGTCAAATATCGAACTATAGGCTTTATCTCCTAATAAACTTGCTCCCCATTCCGAATCAAAAGCCGCAATCGATTCCGAGGGTACATGAATGATGTCGATATCCAACTTCGCTGCATCCGCTAACATCCTGTAAATCTGATCCCAGGTTAACCACTCGTCTGATGTAATGTGAAAGGCTTGTCCTATCGCAAGAGGATTACCAAGTAAACCAACTAAACCAACCGCAAAATCTCTGTGGTGAGTTAATGTCCATAATGATGTCCCATCACCATGTACTACGATCTTTTTTCCTTTTCGCATTCGGTCTATTACCGTATATCCACCATGAATAGGAAACAACGTTTCGTCATAGGTATGTGAAGGTCGTACAATCGTGACAGGGAATTGATCAGCTTGATATGTTTTCAATAGCTTCTCTTCACATGCAATTTTCGCACGTGAATATCTCCAAAATGGATTAGACAGCGGAGTTGATTCGGTTATTGGTAATATCGTGGAAGGTTTTTGATATGCTGAGGCAGAACTAATGAAGATATATTGTCCGATCCTTCCTCGGAAAAGTTCGATATCAAATTCTATATGTCGAGGCTCAAAAGCAATCCAATCTACAACCACATCGAATGTCTGGTTTTCTAAAGCCGATTCAACCGACTTTGGATCACGTATATCCGCGTGAATGACACGCGCTCCATGAGGAACTGGTCGTTGAGAATTTCCCCGATTCAATAAAACAACTTCAAAACCGCGTTCTACGCCAAGTTGGGTACAAGCAGAACTGATGACTCCTGATCCTCCGATAAAAAGAACTTTCATTTTTTCTCTCCTCAATCTTTCCGTTAGTGTATATGATCTATACATGCGAACAATCAAAAAACAATAATCGTCCATCCATAAACAAATTCTACCCAAAATTATCAATCATGGTCAACCAACGAATATTGCGATCTACCAATGTACCAGCAGTCGAACGGGAAAAAACGAGGGAGTAATCCAATCATTGAAACAATCGCTAAGACAGTGGTTGACTGAGTATTTTCTGTAAACCACCATTCTAATGAAAAATGCACTAATTGACTACTCAATAATGAGATTGCTTGCTGGAAACATCATCTGAAGAGGTTTATAATGCACTCGACATGTCCATAGTTGAATTTTATACATGCTGGCTAGATCACCAGAACAGGCACGAATTCTTTAGGAGAGTATTTGTATGATCAATAATCCCATTATTCAAACGATGCTAAATCGCAAATCGATTCGTCGTTACCACCCTGACATGCCAAGCGATGAAGTCATCGAAACGGTTGTTAGGGCTGGTCAACAAGCGCCGTTTGCTTCACAATTATCCAGCGTATTACTCTCACGAGATCAAGAGAAAAATCCTTATAAAGCCCCTCTTCTTTTTACAATTTGTGTGGATTCGTATAAATGGGAAATCATCATGGCAGAACGAAATTGGCAAATGATCGGTGACGATGGTTTATTAATTCTATTGGGGATGCAAGACGCAGCATTAATGGCAGAAAATATGGTCATCGCCGCCGAAAGTCTTGGGATGGGAAGCTGCTTTTTAGGAAGCGCCCCCTTCCACTCCACTCAGATTATTAAAAAATACAACTTACCCAAACGTGTCTTCCCCATGGTACAACTAACCATGGGTTATCCCGACGGCGATTTTCCTCCACGTCCTCGATATCCAATCGAGTTTGTGCTTTTCGAAGATTCTTATCCTGAATTTGATAAAGAATTAGTCCATAAGGCGATGAAAGTAATGGATGAGGGATATCTAGCTCAAGATTATTATCGTAATTTAAAAGCCATGATCCCTTTAGATGGAGACCGAGGGGAGTCTTTCAACTACGATAATTATAGCTGGACAGAACATATCTCTCGCAAATGGGGACAGCGGTTGTTCCCAGAAAATGTGAATGAACAACTAGAGAAAAGCGGTTTTTATATCAAAGCTGATCCAGAAAACAATGGGAAGGATATTTGAATCTTAGCTTTTTCTAAGACATGAAGCAATAGAATGTCCATCTCCACGCTCAAATCAGATAGTCATACACATTGGAAGAGAACGCTAAATATATTATTTATCACACAACTCTTCACTGCGATTGGTTTTTCCAGCATTTTCCCTTTTCTACCATTTTTTGTTGAAGATTTAGGCGCGTCCACCAACCTAAGCATTGAATTCTTGGCAGGAATGGTATATTCAGCTCAGGCATTTGCTATGATGCTTGTTTCACCGATTTGGGGAGTGATTGCAGATCGTTATGGACGTAAGTTAATGATCGAAAGAGCTTCTATCGGTGGGGCTATTCTTTTATTCTTAATGGCGTTTGCTCAAAATGCCGAACAACTCGTAATATTAAGAACCATCCAGGGATTAATCACGGGGGTTGTTGCCGCCAACAATGCTTTAGCCGCTGCCGTTGTACCCAAAAAACATATTGGGTATGCCATGGGACTGATCCAAGTCGGCGCTGGTGTCGGTGTAGCCTTAGGACCACTAATCGGTGGAGCAGTCGCGGATATATTCAATTACAGCGCTGCCTTTTTTGTCACCTCAGCATTATTATTATTGGCTGGAATTTTAGTTTGGTGGGGGGTGGATGAAGATTTTAAACCCAAAGAAAAAAGCGATATTCAAAAAGCGGGATTCATTTCAGAATGGAAGGAAGTAATCAAAACCCAAGGCGTTATTTCCACTTTCGTTATGCGTTTTATCAGTCAATTGGGTCGCATGATGATTATCCCCATCGCACCACTGTTTATTAGAACTCTCCTCGTGGATACAAGCTATTTAAACACTTTCACAGGGATGGTTACCGCGGTCTCTTCAGCGACAACAACACTTAGCGCACTTTATTTTGGGAAACTAGGAGATCGAATCGGACAAAAACATATCATGATTTATTGCTCACTTTCAGCATCCATTTTGTATTTAATGACTAGCCGTGTCAATAATGGATGGCAAATGCTTTTTTTACAAGCCTTGGTCGGTGTCACACTGGGAGGAATTATCCCCGTCATCAGCGCTCTACTAGCAAAATTAACCCTCTCGGGAAAAGCGGGAGCGGTATATGGCTTAGATAATTCGATCAATTCCGCCGGTAGGTCAGTCGCCCCATTACTAGGTTCAATAGTCGCGATTGCATTCAATTTACGCGCTTCCTTCATCGCGACTGCATTTCTATTCTTGATAACCGCTGCCCTTGCCAAATGGAGTCTTCCAACAATTCAAAGGGAACATAGCAGCGTCTCATCATAGTTATCATTTCTTTTTATATTTCAATCAGTTCAAAAAACTCTACACAAAGAAGGTTCTGGTACATTTCATGCATCAAGATATGCAGATATGGTAAAGCATTTAATCCAATCTCATCCAGAATTGGGAGCACGGTATGTCTTATCTCTTTGATGCGCTACAAGTGAAAAATTCAAATAAAAAGGCTCTGTTTGCCAAACCAAATGTAGTCGGTATGGGAGTTGGTTATAAAACCACTTATGGGAAATTGACTGATCATCTAAGCATTATAGTCATGGTCAAGGAGAAAATACCTGTCAGTGGATTAAGAACCGATGATATTATCCCACAAACACTAAACCAAATTCCAACGGATATAGTTGCAGTTGGCAATGTGCAACCGCTTTTAGCGCGGACTGACCGTTGGCGTCCTGCCCCCGGTGGAGTAAGTTTAGGGCATTATAAAATTACTGCTGGAACGCTGGGTTGTATTGTTTATGATCAACTGACAGGTAATCCTTTAATTCTTTCAAACAACCATGTACTAGCCAATAGGAATGAAGCCCAATATGGCGATCCAATATTACAACCCGGTCCAGCGGATGGCGGACAAATCAGCAGAGATATGATCGCCATTTTGGAGAGGTTTCACCCAATAAAATATAATTCCTCACCAGCAACATGTGAATTCGCAAATTTTTATGTAAGGATGGGGAATTTCATCGCCAGAAAGTTGAATTCGAGTCATCAAATCCAAGCTTTTCGCTCTGATGCTTCATTGAGCAATGAGATCGATGCCGCAGTTGCTCGACCGGTTGAAGATAGCGTTATATTAGCTGAGAATTTGGAAATAGGAGAGATCGAGGGGACGATGACTCCCAGCTTAGATATGGCAGTTCGTAAAACTGGACGCTCGACATCCTTTACGACAGGCGTGATCAATATCCTAGATGCAAGCGTCCAAGTCAATTATGGCGCCGAAAGGAAAGCTACTTTTGAGCATCAAATCGTGACTTCACCGATGTCCAAGGGAGGGGATTCCGGTTCTCTCTTGGTAGCACAGGATTCGCCCAAAGCGGTAGGGTTATTATTTGCCGGTTCAGACCTAGCAACGATTCATAATCCGATCGAACCAGTACTACGCCAATTAAAAATCACTTTCAAAGGCTCAAATATGCACGCAAAATCAGGTCGACGTATTCTCTTAGAGAAAGTCCAAGCGGTCAAAGTGGATAATCAAGAGTCATTAATGCAAAAACAAAATGTGGTCGGCGTAGGGATCGGTCAAATCCAATCGCAAGGGTCAACCACTAAACAAGTTGGCATTATCGTAATGGTTAGTCAGAAGATAGCAGAAGATTTCTTAGCTCCTCAAGATCGGATTCCCGCCGAGATCGACGGCGTTCCCATCAAAGTTAGAGAAATCGGGGATATTCATATCTGATCTTCGATTCGGATTGATACAATAATTGGGAAAGCAATTTCAAGACCTAATATTTATGATATTATATTGTATAAAATAGGTAGAAATTCTACATTTTATTTTGTCTCAAATTATTATCTTAATCTAATAAAGAATAAGATATCTTCTCACCAAAGATGTTTCATGATTGCAAATAACCAGACTGCAGAAATTTTTTGAGGTAATTTGCTATGAATAAAATTCTATTATTATCATTCTTACCGGTGTTCTTTATTTTAGGAATAGGATTTATGATTTTTTATTCCTGTTCTGAAAATATCTCTCCTCGTTATATAAAAACTGAATTCCAAGATCACAAACAGGAAATAAGTCAAACCGATATTCAAATTTCAATCGATGAGATTATCGCTGAAGGTTTATACTTACCCGTCTATCTTACACACACCGGTGATGGATCTTCTCGATTATTTGTCATTGAGCAGAATGGGCTAATACGAATAATAAAAAATGGTTCGGTTTTAGAAACGCCTTACTTAGATATAAATTCAAAAGTCTCATGCTGTGGTGAACGTGGACTTTTGGGATTGGCGTTTCATCCAAACTATGAAAACAACGGATATTTCTATGTGGATTATACACGCGCGAGTGATGGAGCCACTGTAATTTCTCGATACCATGTTTCCCCAAACCCTGATCAAGCAGATCCAAACAGCGAAGTGATTTTACTAACTATCGCTCAGCCTTACGCAAATCATAACGGAGGAAATATTGCATTCAACCCAAAGGATAATTACCTTTATATAGGTATGGGTGATGGAGGAAGTGGTGGAGACCCTCAAAATTATGCTCAAAATATTAATAATCACCTTGGTTCAATGTTAAGAATTGATGTAGACCATGGCAGCCCCTACGCTATTCCACCAACCAATCCTTATGTTGGGAAAGATGGATTAGATGAAATATGGGCAATTGGATTGCGCAATCCATGGCGATTCAGTTTCGACCGTGTTTCTGGTGATCTATATATTGGTGATGTAGGACAAAATTCTTGGGAAGAAATTGACTTTCTAGAATATGGAATTGGCGGGGAGACAAATTTTGGTTGGCGGTGTAAAGAAGCAAATCATGAATATAATTTCACTGGTAATTGCAGCTCCCTTGAATTTGTTGACCCAATTGCAGAATATGACCACAATATTGGGCGATCAATCACGGGTGGCTACGTCTATCAGGGTTCACTTTTCCCATCTCTACTAGGATATTATTTTTATGCTGATTATGTAACCGGCAGAATATGGAGCATCCACAAAACAGGTGATAATCCTATTACATGGTCAGTTCCCGAATTAAAAATTTCATCTAGTTTAAACATCTCATCATTCGGCGAAGATGAAAATGGTGAAATCTATATACTAGATTATACAGGAGGAACAGTTCGACATTTAACAGACTCAAATGGCGCGATTCCAATTCTTACAGAATCAAACAAATCGGTTTCCAAACCAAGCGCAGATCCATTAGATACTGTTAATTATCAAATTTCGATTAAGAATACCGGTGGATTAATTAATGAATCTATATCAATGTCTGACACAATACCAACCGGATTGGAATATATAGCAGGTTCTCTTCAAGCAACCCACGGAGAAACCAATGATAGTTCAGCGCCAATACTATCTTGGACAGGGAATATTGAAGATAGCCAAGATATGACCATTACTTATCAAGTACAAGTGACTGGTTTGATCACTGGAAGTATTGTAAATAAAGCCTCGATCACTTCCCCCAGTATCTCAGATTTAGAGCTTTACGCATCCATCTCCATTCCAACCTCAGTGATCGAAACAACATCAAATGATTTCTCCCTTCCGGGGACTCAATCTAATCAATTAAATTCAGAGATTCCATCAGCAGCAGATTGTGATATATGCCATAGCGAACCAATTTACGATAAATGGCGCGGTAGTATGATGAGTCAAGCAGCTCGTGATCCATTATTTTGGTCAGCATTAAATATCGCAAATGTAGACGCTCCAAATTCGGGTGAATATTGTCTTAGATGTCATACACCAAAGGGCTGGCTTGAAGGTCGAAACAGCCCATCAAATGGTTCTGGATTATCAACATCAGATCTAGCCGATGGCGTATCGTGCGCGCTTTGCCATCGACTCATAGACTCACACCCATCATCAAGTGATGAAGCTAGCCTTATCGATGCCTTAATCAGAAATGCTTTGGTTAATCCTATTCCGATTGATTTTATAGGTAGTGGTGCAATTATTGTTGATCCCGATGATCGTAGGCGCGGTCCATTCTCATTTGGATTATCGCTTCCATATCATTCTGCTTACCAGACAGATTTTTTTCATCAAACAAAAGATGCTGTTACAAGTTCAAGATTGTGTGGGAGCTGCCACAATGTTTCAAATCCAGTTCTTTCTTGGGATGAGGAACGCTCCCAATTTTGGATCAATGAGACTAACAGCCCTGCACCTTCCTTTGACAATCAAGTTCTTTTCCGTATCGAAACAACTTATGATGAATGGTTATATAGTGATTATGCAAACGGTGGGGTTTATGCACCGCAATTTTCTGGGAATATTTCTGACGGAATAGTAGAATCTTGTCAAGATTGTCATATGCAAAGAACTCAAGGGACAGCAACTGATTCAGCGTTTAATCCAGTTCTACGTGATTGTCGAACTACAGGATGCTTGCCTGAACACACATTTATTGGCGCCAATTCCTGGGTTCCTAACTTGTTACAGGATTCCGATTGGAGGCTCTATGCTCCTTCTGATAGTCAATATTTAGATAGTACTATCCAAGAAGCAGAACGATTTGTTAGAAAAGCGGCCTCTATAACGCTGAATCTTACAACTTCAAATTCACATAAAGTAGCGACTGTAAGAGTCACAAATAATACTGGACATAAATTACCTACAGGTTACCCAGAAGGACGGCAAATGTGGATCCACCTTTCTGCTTACGATGATAGTGGAGTAAAAGTCTTTGAATCAGGAACTTATAATTCATCAACCGGACAACTTGAACGCGATACCCATATTAAGGTATATGAAGCGAAACAAGGAATAACACCTGAATTCGCTGAATGGTTGAACAAGGTTCCAGGAGAGACTTTTCATTTCATCCTTAACAACACTATTATTAAGGATAACAGGATTCCTCCACAAGGTTTTTCTTTGGTAGATTATCAAGAGATGGGTTTACAATCAGTAGGCGCATTCTATAGCAATGGACAAAATTGGGATGAGACCACTTATACTCTGCCATTAGAAACAGAGCGAGTTTACGCAAGGCTCTATTACCAAACTGCTTCAAAGGAATATATCGAATTCTTAGAATGGCATGGGGGCGTAGATGGACAAAGTCTTTATGAATTATGGCAAAATTCCAAAAGCCCTCCTATATTGATGGCTGAGGCTCAATATCCGTATATCATTTACTTCCCAGTAATCCATGTAAAAAAATGAATCACTTCATACCGGATAGCCTTTCCACTTCTATCCATAATTGTCTTCCATCACTGCTGAGTTCAATCCATCCATTTTGATCAGTTCTGAGGATGGTATATTCTTTGATCAAATTCAAAACATCAGAGGAGGGACGTTCGCTTGAGTCATCCGCAGCTACACTAAGCAAAATGACATCAGGCTGCCACCTGTCCAACCACTCCCGACTTGTCAATCCTGTTGAACCACATTCAGCTAATAAGATCGCATTTACTGTCGATGGATTCTTTGTTTCCAATATATCTGCTAGGCTCTTGGTATCTAAACCAATCGGCAGCAATACTCGGAAGAATTGCCATTCGATCAACAAGATCGCTCCTTTCTCTGTCGTAGCCAGAATTTCCAACTTTGCGCCTTCCCCGAGATCAAGGACATTACCACTTTGAGCCTCAACGATTGGTATCCCATTCCGAGAAAGCTTAAGGCGAAGACTACGAGCGCTATAACTTCCCAGCGGAGGTCCCGACCAAATCACCTTTTCAGGTGGAAAGCGATCGATAGAATAAGGGATTCCAGATAATTGCTCATCCTCACTACCTGCAATAATTAGATAGTCAATTTTCCGTTTTTCCAACGGTAATCGTCGCCCTAACCCATCGGAGAGAGCATTCGCACTTGATCCGCCATCAATCAAAACATATCCTCCTTTTGGTGTCTGGATCAATATCCCCTCGCCGCTACCAACATCAAATAAGTTGATATGTAAACGACCATCGGGGAGTGAAAAAACCATCCTCCAGATTACAGCAGTTGTAATACATAAAAAACCAAAAACAAATCCTTTGATAGATTGTGAGTGGGAAACAGGAAACCTGGATCGCAACCATGTTATGACTTCACCTCCAAAAAAAGTTGCTCCAAAAAGAAAGAGGTAGAAAAGAATAATCCAAAACAAACTTATTTCACCTACGGAAATAGCTGAATTGGGAATCTTGGCAAGCATTTCCACGAGACGAATGGTATAGATCAAAAAAGGTAACGCAATATATGCGAACAATTTTCCCAACGGAAAGCAGACTAATCCCAGGATGGTTGCTATCCCTCCAAATATCATCACAGATGGTTGAGCAGGCAAGATACAAATATTTGCAATTAATGATATTAACGATAAACGCTGAAAATGATATAAGATGATTGGCAGTGTGGTAACTTGCGCTGCAATAGAATATAAAAAGAATTCATTAATGGGTGCGCTTATCCGCTGAGAAGTTTCCTGAGAAAAGTAACAAGAGGAAATTTGAATAAATTTATCGGTCATAGGTTGTGCATATACCACTAAACCGAGTGTCGCCATAAAAGAAAGCTGGAAACCTACATCCCAGAGAATATGGGGGGAAAAGGCAGCCATGATCGCGGCAACGAAAAACAGAGTATTCCAGCCATGACTCCTGCGTCCAATACGCGACCCAAATACTCCTAACGCTCCCATTATGGCAGCTCGTATTACCACTGCGGAAGCGCCTGCAATTACAGCATAAAGCGCCATTCCCAAGAATGCTGCCAGGATCCCTCGCCAGCGACCGAGGATCCGATCAAATAAAGATGTAATCAGCGCCGCGACGATAGCAAAATTAAATCCGCTAATTGCAATAATATGTGAAGTCCCCGTGTCAATAAATGCTTGATCAACTTTTTCTGGGATTCCCGATTCTAAACCTAATAATATCCCTCGTAATAGTGAAGCTTCAGGGTCAGGGAATAATCGATAGATGACCAACGAAGCTTTATATCGTAGTGCATAGATCCATGCAAGAATTGGATTCCCATTCCCTCTTGACAATAACCAAGCACATTCGTAGGTGTATCGGTAACACGATAAAGTCGAATAAATTTCTTTATGCGCCAGGTAATTCTTATACGAAAACTCTTCCGTTTCAAAGGGTGTTCTTATTCTTCCCTTTAGCCGAATACGATCACCGTATTCATAATCCCCTCCAGGAGAGAGCCTAGCCAACAATTTCCCTTTCACCGGAATAAATGACTTATCAGCTAATGGATGAATCTGTTCAACATCTACGATGATATTGGTGTAACCATCACGTTCATCCGGTTGAGTTTTGATCAATCCCTCAAGGATAAAGATTTCATCTGTGTCGTTGAAATGGTCAAGACGATTGACTACAAGATCAGGGCGTGTAGATTCAAAGCGCGCTGTACCAAGAAATAGAACCGCTAGGATTATGAAGTAAGAAATAGGTGGATTTAAATCTCGGATGATTTTGGGTATCCGAGTTGAAAAGCCCTCAATTCTTCCATAAATGCTTGGGTGAAATCGAAAGACCAATCGCCATAGAAGCGCTAATAGAATAGATACAAGCGAAAGAATCAACCAACCCTGTATAGACCAATCGAATAACGAGCCTATCAGAATTCCGCTCAGAAACGCCGCTGAAAGCCATAATAAAGGCATCACCCATCCTAAAGAAAAACTTGATTAAAATTTCCAGCGTTTTAATTATACTCAAATGTCCAGATGAATGAATACTTATTCCTGATTTGTAATCATAAAACCAGCCGCCATATTTCCTTTTTCGATTAAGGCAAGGTTTTCATCAGGGTAAGGCGTGCAAGGTAGTGGGGAATCCCAACATTTGTCCTCATTTATTCGTATTGCGTAGGGATTAAAACCTGCTTAATACCTACGCAATACGAATAAAATTCGCTATACTTATAGGAGAACAAATAAACCGCCGAAGGATGGAGGTGTGCAGTGACACTCATTTTATTAGTAGACGATGAAGAATTAATCACCGACTCGCTTTCTTATAGCTTGAAGCGGGAAGGATTCGATGTCGAAACCGCTGCTGATGGAAAAACTGCGCTGGAAAAAATTGATTCCGTGAAACCTGATCTGATTGTGTTGGATTTAATGCTGCCAGATATCAGCGGCTTTGAGGTTTGTCGGCGATTAAGGATGAACTCCACAACACCTGTCATCATGTTGACTGCACGCGGTGAAGAAATTGACCGTGTATTGGGTTTAGAAATGGGCGCAGATGACTACCTTGCGAAACCATTCTCTTTCCGCGAGTTATTAGCGCGTATACAAGCTATGCTCAGACGGATTGAATTGGATAGGAAGGTCAAGAAACCCGAAACGATGTCCCTTCGTAAAATTAGTCTTGACCCAGTTGGTAGGCGCGCTTTTAGTGGCAAAGACGAATTACAACTCTCCGCACGCGAATTTGATCTCCTGGAAATCTTGATGAAAAACGCTGGCAAAGCAATGAGTCGTGAAGATCTGATCAAACAAGTATGGGGCAACGAATGGGTCGGCGACCCGCGCACACTAGATGTGCATATTCGTTGGTTGCGATTAAAGATCGAGGAAGATCCTGCAGATCCGGAATATATCCAAACCGTGCGTGGTTTTGGATATCGATTCTCAGGACAAGAAGAACTCTCTTGAAAAAAGCTCAATTTCCTAAACTCTACCAAAATTATATGAAATTCACCCGCTCACTTAACGCGCGTTTGATCATCAGCCACCTAATTGTATCTCTGATCAGCATCATCCTAATGGCAGTCTTCGCTGGGCGCACTATCTTACAAGCAACCATAGCGGAAGCCGAACATAATCTACAGGATTTAGCGTTTGCAGCCGGCAATGCTTTAGAACTTCCCATTCAAGAAATCCAAGATGGCAATCGCACACCAGAATCCGTTAAGGAAATGCTCAGTAATATGTTCGCAGACAACTTGGATTTGCGTTTTACGGTCTATAGGGTGACTGGCGATGTTCTTATTGACAGCGGCAATAACCCGCCAGAAAAAGCAAATCGAAAAAATTCTCCCGAAGTAATACAAGCGCTCGAAAGCGAACTGGGCAGGGGGGTGGATATCCGCAAGAACGCAAAAGGCGAATCCTATATGCATATGGCTGTTTTGGTACAAAGAGAGATTGAGGTGATCGCCATATTACGCTTGAGCGTGCCCATGCAACCCGCCCAGGATGCTGCGAGACGCTCGATCGCTGTATTGTTATTAACCGCTCTCCTGATCGCTTCTGGCGTCAGTTTATTTGGTTGGATATTAGCACATAACTTAGCGCGCCCTATTCAAGTCCTCACCCGCGCAGCGGAGAACATGGAACAAGGCGACTTGAGCGTGCGCGTGAAACCGTCCGGACCACAAGAAATGTATCGCCTCGCCGAAGCATTTAACAGCATGGCGAAACGTTTACAATCCAATGTCAGCGAATTACGCGCCTTTGTACCAAATGCCAGCCATGAATTACGCACCCCCTTAACGGTGGTTAAGCTGCGCACAGAAGCTTTACGCGAGGGCGCGCTCGAAGATCCCGAAGTAGCAATACGCTTTCTGGAAGAAATCGAGAATGAGGTCGATCGCTTAGTGCGCATGGTTAATGATTTGCTCGATTTATCACGCATGGAGGCAGGCTTAGAAGCAGGCGCGCCCTGTCTTATTAGCCTAAATACGATTGCCAAAGAGGTTTTTGAGACATTCAAAATTCGTGCTGAGAGAGTAAATGTCCATCTCAAGAAAGATATCGCTTCCAATTTGCCACAGGTCATAGGCAATGAAGATCAGATCCGACGTGTATTTTACAACCTGATCGAGAACGCCATTCGTTACACACCTGATGGTGGAGATGTCGAGATTCTTTTAAGACAAGGACCAAGCGAGAATTCAGTACGTTTCCTGGTAAGAGACACTGGACCGGGGATTCCACCCGAACATCTCTCTCATGTCTTTGAACGCTTCTACCGCGCCGAGACACAGCGCGCTCGCCCAGGGATGACCAAAGGAAGCGGTTTAGGATTAGCCATCGCAAAATCAATCGTCGAAAACCATGGGGGCGAAATTGGGGTAAGCAGCCAAATCGATAATGGCACCACTTTTTGGGCCGATTTCCCAACAGTTTTGTAAGGTATTGAAGAAAGTATTGATTTCCATCCTTTTGCTTGTTAATATAAAATGAGGATAAGATAATAGAAATGAACGCGTTATAATGCGCTCTTTTTTATGCACACAAAACCTGGGAACAATCAATATTGTATTTGCGCTCAAAGGAGGAGCCTTATGTCTTCAAATCGAATAATTAAATTGATCAAGTTATTATCTGTATTCATCGTTGCTGCTGGTTTTCTTTTTCTAACTGGTTGCGTTGGACTATTCCCACAATTCACATATCAGGGAAGGTTAACCGATGAGAATGGTTTACCGATCACAGGGCAAGTAAAAATCAGATATCAGATATATGATCAAGACACAGGAGGAACAGCTTTATACGCTGAATCAGAAACGGTAACCGTAGACAACGGAAATTTCAATTCAGTTGTCGGACCTTCAGGTATTGTGGGTGGACTCACACCGGATGATCTCACAAAGCCTTTATGGATTGAATTAGAGATTGGCAATGGCACAATCACAGAGACTCTCACGCCTCGCCAGCGTCTCTATGGCGCTCCTTATGCCTTCACCTTGATGCCCGGAACGGTGATCTCAAGTTCATTTGACACAAACTCTTTTGGTGCTCTAGGTATTGAAGGTATTGTCAGCGTAAAAAATACACATGATGGCGATGCATCTAACATGGCTTTACCGGCATTGATGGTACAGGGCGATGTCGGGTTAGAATTAAAAGGACTTGATCCAGCTACCAGCGATGATGGGACAATATACAGTGCAATAGATGATACCAATAGTGATCTAGCGTTTTTTTCAAACGATGCAATATTTCTCCAAGTCGATCAAAACGACACTATTGCCAATTCATACTTGGAAATTCAAAATGGTGTTGGAAACGAAATATGCAAATTTGAAGAAAATGGTAATCTTCACTGTACTGGAGATTTAACTGCAGATGGTGCCAAACCAGCAGTAATTAATATTCAAGGAGAGGATCGATATTTGTATGCTATTGAAAGTCCAGAAGTCTGGTTCGAAGATTTTGGAAGCGCTCAACTTGAATCAGGTGAGGCATGGATATCTATAGAGACTTTATTTGCAGAAACCATTAACCTAAACAAAGAATACCATGTATTCTTAACACCCCTTGGAGATTGTGCCGGCTTATACATAGCAGAGAAAACTCCAACCGGTTTTCTGGTAAAAGAGCTGGGTGGAGGTACATCCTCGATTGGTTTTGATTATCGAATTACAGCAAAACGATTAGGCTATGAGGACGACCGAATGGAGATTATGCCAGTATCTGGAGAGGAATAGGAAAAGGAGCCTGACAAATGATAAATAATCTGCATAGAAGGAAATATTACATCTTTGGGATTGTGCTAATCATCGGTATAGCAGGTTTGGGTTTGATAGCGGCTCAAGCATACAGCACAGAAAATGCGCCATCCGGTTATCTGCCCGGCGATATCCCATCCGGTTTGTTTGGTTCCTCGATCGAGTCAGACCATTATCAACTCCATTGGAATATCAATGCTTGTGGCGGTGGACCCATATCCTCAGCTCACTACCAACTCAACAGTACAATTGGACAATCCGCAATCGGGATCAAATCCAGCGATCATTATACAGAGTGCACTGGATTCTGGTGTGGATTAA